>ERZ779681.372-NODE-372-length-15943-cov-1.92428_pt1 | contig 15943 bp, 15 predicted proteins | sample MGYA00511905_ERZ779681 | MGnify/ENA primary metagenome ERZ779681 (study PRJEB29588, sample SAMEA2144578) | human gut metagenome | biome: human gut; feature: human-associated habitat; material: faeces | place: Denmark | collected 2008/2010 ... | reverse complement strand
TTAAAGCGAGTCCACATCGCTCATTTCAATCGTATACAAAAGATAAAAGAATTTCAAGTAGTTGTTTAAGTTTTGTATACTATTCAACCTCATTATATACCATTTTCTTTCTAAGTTTCCATTGACACAGCACTAATACAAAAATTATTGCAAACAAAATATACGCAATAGCGCTTGCTTTTCCAACATCAAAATACTCAAAAGCATACTTATAAATCGAATACACCAAAACCATTGTGCTATTATCAGGCCCACCCTGTGTCATAACATAAATCAAATCAAACACTTGAAACGAAGATATTGAAGTTATTACAATTACAAAAAATATTTTTGGACTAAGTAGAGGAACAGTAACATTTTTAAACACCTGCCACGAATTTGCCCCATCTATTTTTGCAGCCTCTAAAACCTCTTGATTAATTGTAGATAAGCCCGATAAAAATATTATCATATTATATCCAATCAATTTCCAAACAGAAACCGCAATCAATGCCGGCATGGCAAATCGAACATCATACAACCATTTTATATGAGTATGCAAAATTTGATTAAGCAAACCTATATTAGGGTCAAACACCCATTGCCAAACAATCGCTATAACTATCATTGGAGTTATAAAAGGTAAAAAATAAGCAGTTTTATAAAAATTACTCCCTCTGATTTTTGTATTCAAAATACATGACAGCACCAAAGGTATTATGACGGCAAAAACTGATGAGGCTATTGCAAACACAAATGTATTTATCAAAACTTGTAGAAACATAGAATCCGTAAGCACATCTTTGAAATTTGATAGACCTACAAACTTCATAGGTGACAACAAATCCCAATCCACAAAACTTAAACTAAAAGAAAAAATAACGGGAATCACAATAAATATAAGAGTTCCAAGAACTGCTGGAAGTATAAATATCAATGCAGTTAATCCGTCATTTTTATTAATGTTTGATTGAAAATTAGCCATATTTATACTAAATTATACTTAAAAGAGATAGTTTGGTAAATACAGGAGAAAAATATGTTATCTTTAACAGCATTCGGCAAAAACGATATTAGAGGGATTTATGGTGAAGACATTACAGAAGAACTTTTTTACTACACAGGTAGAGGGTTTGTAAAATATGTGATGAACAAATCAGGTCAACTTCCTGAGAATATTTGGATTACCGTTTGTCGTGATGCAAGAACACATTCTCCTTCTCTTGCTTCAGCTCTAATAAAAGGTGTTCGTTCTATAGGCGCTAATGTTATTGATATGGGACTTTCTCCAACTCCTTTAGGTTATTATTCAGAAGCTGTCGGCATGCCAAAATTCTTAACAAACAACCGTCCTGTTCTTGGAGCTTTAATTGTTACTGCAAGTCACAATCCTAGCCAATATAACGGTTTAAAAATGACTCACGAACACCAAACTCTAAACGAAGAACAAATCAAAGATGTAAAAGCTTTAACTGAAGCAGAATATCGTATTAAATCACCAATCACAAAAGAGGGCGAACTTAAAGAATATGATTTGATTCCTGATTATATAAAAGAAATGAAAGGCGAATTTTCAGCATTAACAAGACTTATTCATGGCAACATAAAAGTTGTTGTTGATAGTGGTAATGCGACAGGGGGTATTGTTGCACCTCAACTATATCGTGATTTGGGTTGCAAGGTTGTTGAACTATTCTCAACTCCTGACGGCAGATTCCCTAACCACCACCCAAATCCTAGTGACCCTAAAAACCTTGAAGATTTGAAACGTGCAGTTGTTACAGAAAAAGCTGATATCGGTATCGCTTTTGACGGCGATAGTGACAGAATCGGCATCGTTGATTCTGAAGGCAACCACTTAACAGGCGACAAATTATTATTGATTTATGCTATGGATGTTATTGAACATTATAGAAAAAAAGGTATTTCACCTGTTATAGTTTCAGAAGTAAAATGTTCTCAAGTTCTATTTGACACTATCAACAAACTTGGTGGACATGCCGTTATGTGTAAAACAGGTCACGGATATATTAAAGGTAAAATGAAAGAAACAGGTGCTATCCTTGCCGGTGAAATGAGTGGACATACCTTCTTCAAAGACAGATACTACGGATTTGATGATGCAATTTACGCAGGTTGCAGAATTATTGAAATTATTGCTAAACAAAAAATCCAAAACCCGGATTTCGTAATAGAAGATTTGCTTGCACCATTCAATGCCGTACATTCTTCACCAGAGTTAAGACTACCATGCCCTAACGAATTGAAAAAAAATGTATTGTTTGAATTTGAAAAATTTGTTAGAGAAAACAAAAATGCTTTTGGCGATGAAATAAAAGATATTATAACTCTTGATGGTATGAGAATTGTATTTGACGGGGGCTTTGCACTTGTTCGTCAAAGTAACACAGAACCGGTATTTACATTAAGATTTGAAGCAAAATCAGAACTTAATTGCGATATCTACAGAGATGTAATGGTAAACAAATTAAACGAATTTATAAACGCAGGCAAAAAAGCTAGTGTATAACATACACCCTTTTTAAAGTGTACTCTATTGTGGTAAAGCGACAGGCTCATATTTTGCAGCCTTAGTATTTACGGCATAACATACAATAGCAAGTTTTTGTGAAAGTTTAAGATAGTTCAATGCGTTATTAGATGCAACACTCATAACGTCCATAACTTCGTTTGGCGAAATTCTTGATTCCAAATTGTCATGGTTATCAACTTTTTCTTGTGCGTATTTTTCTACCAAAAGTTTATCAATAAAATCTCTTGCGCCTATTGCCATATATTTATACCCCTTTTCAATTTTGATATTCAGTAACTAGTACTAAATATATTTCCTGTCCTAATTTGCTTCCGTATATATAAAAAGTATATATCTTTTAAATAATTGCCTTTTATTTTTATATTGTTTACATTTCTTTACAAAAGCATAGTTAGGGGGCATTTTTTATTTATAATTATTTCGTAAACTTATAGTGAGCGAAAAAATGAAAAGAGTTTTATTAACAGGTATTTTAATGATTTGCATGGCTTTGCAAGCCTGTGCCTCATCAGGTTGTATTGAGAATTTTGACCTAAACGATATTTCTCTTGTTCAAGACAGAATAAACAAAGTAGGGTTTAGAATTCTTAATTCCAACAGAATTGAACAAAGAGTTTGTTTCAGATACTTACCAAGACAAAAAGAATATAATGTTGGTACAGATTTAAGACTTATGTATCTTCAAAGAATTGTTTATATAACACCTCGCCAAATGTCTAATGTAACAGACGACAACGAACTTGCAGCAATCTTGAGTAGAAGAATCTCTCAAGCCGTTGATTCTTATGACGGTATTTTTAGAGGTTACGGTTCATTATTAGACTATTGGGTAAAACCTCAAAAATATAACAATAAAGCTGATAAAATGGCAGTAGATTATATGGTTAGTGCAGGTTATAACCCTCTTGCTCTTATAGTCATGTTATCAAAATCAATTCCTCAAAGAAGATATGAATGTGGTGACAGCTACTCTTTAGCTTCAAGAAGAATGGCAAGAATATATGAGTATATCTACAACAAATATCCTTCATTCCTTGCTACAAACTACTATAGCGATAATATTTATTACCAAAACTTCTTATTGACATCAAGAGAAAACAGAGCTAAACTGCAACAAAAAATTGAAACTAAATCAACAAAAAAAGTAAGATATAAATGATAAAAAAAATACTTACAATTTTTATTTGTCTTCAAATTGCATCTCTATCAGGATATGCAACACCACTTATTGTTGATGAATTTGTAGAGGAAACTCTTGACCCAACCCCACTAGAGCAATATGACCATTCTAAACAAAAAGTAAATGATGAATTTGTAGAACATTATGTAACAAAAGATAAAAAAGTTATTCCTTTAGGGGTTCATAAAGATGAGGTTATTGATGAAGTTGCTCTGAAACTGGATAAAAAGAAAATCAAACCTGCAAAAGTTAAAACAAAATATAATTATGCAATAGCGCCAATTCCTGTACAATTAAAGGTTACAAGGAATCTTACCACTCGCCATGACGAGGTAAAAGAAGGCGATTTGATACTATTCAAAACAATAAAAAACCTGACACTCGGCAAGTATCAACTTCCTAAAGATTCAGAGGTTATAGGCAGAGTAGAAACCGTATCCCCAAATGATTTGCTAGGTACACCTGCAGACTTGGTAGTGGATAATTTTGTGGTAAAAAACAACGAGAAAATTAACTTTTATGGACGAGTAAAAAAACGAGGTGCAAATCGCTCGTGGTGGCTATATCCGTTATATCAAGCTGGCAACATTGCTTTTTGGGCTGCTGGCTATCCTTTAGTTTTAGTAAGGGGTGGACATGCGAAACTCTCCACAAAAGAAATTTATACAGTTTATTATGAAATGCAATAACTCACTATTATTTACCAACATGAGTAATGAAATATATCTATCATAATTTATTATAATAAAAAACGAGGTTATTATGATTATTGATATTGATTCAAAAAATTTTAAAAAAGAAACAGAAAAAGGACTTAAACTAATTGTTTTTTCTGCTAAATGGTGTAGTTATTGCCAACGAGAAAATGAAGTATTCAAAGAACTTCCTGAAATATGGATAGGGAAAATAGACGGCGACAAAAGCCCTGAACTCGTAGCGCAATTCGGAGTTATGGGTTTCCCAACCTTCATACTTTTTAAAGATGGTGAAATCTTGACCAAATTCTCAGGCTACAAAAACAAGTTTGAACTAATGAATACTTTAAATAAATTCATTTAGTTTACAGTAACTTTGGCTTTATTCTTATCGTACATATTGCCGTCTTTATCGACTTTTACGACATCTTTCGGCAACAATTTGAACTGATGATTTGAACTATCCCAAGTATAATATTGTTTTTTGGAATCAACCCAAGTACCGGCATGTGGTGACGCTTTCAAGCCTAATTTCTTAGCAGCATAAGCTTCATTTGTGTAAATATTACCCGATTCTGTAGATGCTTGAATTGCAACAATATTATTTTCTTTATCACGTCTTTCTCGTATATTTTTGCCTTTTTCATGAACAATATATGAGCCATCTTTATCTGCATATCTTACATTCTCTGCAATTTCAAATTCTCCTGTTTCTTTATTATATTTATAATGTTTTTTCTCAGATTCATTATAGAAATAATCTTGACTCCATGTTGCTCGTAAACCTTCTGCTTGTGCTTTTAGTTTTATCTTGACATATTGCTTATAATTTTCATCACCTTTTGTATAATCTTGCCAAACTTGTTCTTGTTCTTCTGAATTATTTTTATCCTCTAGCTCACCCTCTAGCTTAATTTTTGCACCAGCTAAAAGATACTCTACTCCATTTCGTTCTTTTACGGCATCAGGATTGTTTGCCTTGAACCTTTCTTTAGCGGCTGTAATTTCTTCTGCAGTCGGCACTGCACCATTATTTTTTACTTTTAGAGAATTTATTATTATATCCGTAAACTTCTCACCAAACTGAACAGTATAATCATGAAGGTTTTCAGATGCGCTGTTACCTTCTGCAATAACATTTTCATAAAAAGTTTTTACATCTGCTTCTGATACTTCTAAACCTTTTGCTTTTAAGTCTTTTGTAAGTTCAGCAAGCTCTGTAGCATCAAGTTTGTTATCAGAAGTTGTGTCAAATTTTTTAAAAGAATCCAACATAGCTGTTATTTCTGATTTATCCAGTTTACCATCTTTTGATTCTCCAGCAGTATCATAAAAATCAAAAAGTAATTTTTGTTTATCATTACCTTGTTTATCACTAAGGATTTTATTTTTATTAATATTAACCGAATCCTTTTGAGATATAGTATTTAAAGAATCAAGATTAAAATCAGCCATAACACACTCCTTTTTCTAATAAGAATTACGGCAGAAAAATGTATAACTTTAGTGATTAAAATAAAATTATTACAAAAATTAATATTATAACCTAAGCAACTAGGCTGTTACTTGCATAGTTGCTTTTTGTTTTTCTAATTTTTCTCTGATTCTTTTCTTAGTTGCAAATTCTTTATCGTTAGACAAAATTCTCTTCGCAAGCATCATGCCTGGGAGAATAACACCCAATGCAAACATTGATGATGCCATATTTACCTTGATAGAATTTCTCTTGAGTTTTCTAACTCCATTGAAGAAGGTATCTATATCTTCACCTGACGCTTTATATTGATTATAAAGTTTTTTGATATGATGATGAGTTTTTCTCATAGTATCCATATCAATATACTTTCTTGTATCAATATATCCGGTATCAACTTTTTTCTTAAAGAAGCCAAGAATACCTTTTTGTCTAACCTTGTAATTTTCGATAATATCAGACTTTTTAGCAGCCTTAACAACTGCATTATCAGGATTGTTATGGATATATTCATACAATTCTGCATCTTTTGCTAATTCTTCAGCTGTCTTTTTAGGAGGATTAAAGAAATCTTTAACTTTTTGAATAATTCCTTTTTTCTTAGGTTTTTCTATTGTGTATTTTGGAAATTCATTCAAGCTCTTTTCAATTTCTCCCGATTTAAAGAGTTCTTTGAATTTGTCATCTTCCAACACTCTTGAATCAAGAGCTATTGATTTGTTGTGTTTCTTATCAGCTCTATGTTCCAAATGGTTCATTATCTTTTGACCTGCATAATACATGAACAATAAGAAGCCGCCTTCTTTTATTACATATCCACCAAACTCTTGTGGGTCTCTGGATTTTGCAAGTCTTTGCCCTGTAATACCAGCGTCTAGGACATACATGTTTTTAACAGGGTCCAAGATAAAATCAGTCACTCCCCCTTTAAATGAAAGGTTATTATTATGTTTTTTGATTGATGAGAAGGCTGTGTAATCTTTGTTATTTTTATTCATAACAAATTTATCACTGTTCATTATGGCTTTCTTTTCTTGTTTTGCCATATCAGCTTTAATTCTCTTTTCAATTTTATTTTCTGTATATTTTTGTTTTAAATCTGTTAATATATCATACGAAGCTAGAGCCATACCTGTAGCAACTACGACTTTTAGCACATTTAGAGCCTTGAAGGTCTTTGCATTTTTACCGATTTTCTCTATATCGTTTGCAATATTCGTACCTTTTGGTGCATATTTCTTAGTTTTCTCAAAAATATCCTTATTATCTAAGTTTCTTATATCATACTTAGGGTCAAGTTTTGCGATTTTGAAAGCTGTTTTATCTATAATCTTTTTATAAGCAGGTATTGAGCCCAACCAAATACCCTCTGTGCCTGCTTCGTCTATAAATCTATCTTGCGCTTCTTCTTTCTTACCTGTAACATAAGATGCTGTAGTCAACCCCAAACAATTTGCTCCATCTTTTACACCAAGAGGAACAAGCGATTTTGGATTTCCCAATACTGAATATATTTTTGCCGGTGATATCATTTCCTTTTCCTTACTATATTAGCCTGTGTATTACAAGCCCCAAATTAAATTCATTAATTCGACGATTGGAGCATTCGCCTTTATAGTAATTCTTCGTCGTATATTCATAACTACATTCATAAATAAACCTTCCTTTTGTATTAAGTATTTAAAATTTAAAAATTTACCTTTTTACACTTAAAATGTAATAAAATTTTACATAAAAAAAACAGACCCATAAGGTCTTGTTTTTATTAGTACACAAAATAAGATGTTTTTAACAAAAACAAGCCTTAATTCGTATATACTAATCGTCGTAAATTCTTAATCATAATTTTAGGATACATTAAACCATTTTTTTTGTAAAGGTTAAGTTATAATTTTAATTATTACCAACAACTCCACTTGACATTTGGTTATATCTTCAATAACATATAAGAAGAAATGGCGACATGGCCAAGTGGTAAGGCAAAGCTTTTATCCCCCAGTTCGAATCTGGGTGTCGCCTATTTTTTATCCCTTTATTATTGAAAAATATGAGTTTATAGACTAGAATATATTTATGAAGAAGCTGTTAGTATTATTTTTAATTTTGCTATTGCAATTACCTGCCCTGTCAGCAACAGATAATGCTAATGAGGTGGAAGAAACTGCTATTCTAAATAACCCCAAGATTATTCCACAGCAACAAACTTTAGAAGGTGGCGTTTCTTTTCAGGAAGATTCGGCTATATATTTGGACAAGTCAATAGAGCGTCCAACACTTAATATAAAGCCACCTAACACACTTATACCTGTTTATACTCCGACTTTCAAAGATACAAGAATTAGAGAAAGAAGTGCTTTAGCAAAATCTTCTAAACTATCAGGAGATGAATACTACATAGCACCAATTTTTAATTATGTTTCAGAACAAGCAGGGAATTTCTCTTATGGAACATACTACGGCGCATCAATGGATAGTGCGCAAATGACATATTCTACAAGTATGTTTACCAGATATGACGGCAAAAAATATGCTCTTACTGGAACTGTCAGCACTGATACTCAATCTATAGACGGCTCTTACCAAAGTATGTTAGGGATAGCACCTGAGCTTAAACTCACAAAATCATTAGCTCTTAGAGATACCGTAAAGACTTATATGGGAGTACCTGTTAAAAAGAATTCTATATCTTTGATTTATACTCCACAACTAAAAAAATATATTGACAGCTTGAGATTTGAACTCGGTTTATCTCAAACTTTTTATGAAAGTGGTTACAACAACGCTTCTTTAGAATTTTCTACTAAATTTAAGTTGTAATTCAATAAAAATGTGTATATAATTATATTTAGGTTATGAAGAAAAACAAAACAAAACAAAATAAAAATATTGCATCTAATGCAAAAAAGAAATCTGAAAAAAGACAACACCATACACAATTTTATTATTCATTTTTGACAATAATTTTGTTGCTTTGTCTGGCTCAGATATCTTTTAGTGCAATACTTAATATTTCTAAAATAATTTCGTACAGACAAAAAATTGCTACAATTTCTAAGACCGAAGAAGAAGCAGAGTTGAGAAATGCTGAACTAAAGAAAGATATCAAGAATTTCTCATCAGTTGCAACACTTGAATCTATCGCCAGAAACAACCTAAAAATGGCTAGTAAAGATGAGGTCTTGATTATTGTAAACTCTAAAAAAGAAACGCTACCAAAGAAAAGACATTTGTTAAATAGCAAAAAAGAGATAAGCCAAGATGAAACAACTAATGATTGAAGCCTTTGAACTAAAGAAAAAAGGTTATTACAAACAGGCTATTGAAATATTTTATAAACTTTTAGCTAGAGAAAATGATAATATTGAAATATTATCCGAGCTAGGTGGTATTTATCTGTTGTTAAAGAATTATGATAGAGCTATACACTATACAAACAAAGCTCTTGAGATTGATTCAAACCATATTAACAGCTTGGTTAATCTCAGACAAATTTATACAGAACAAAAAGATTATAAATCGGCATCAAAAGTTGCAAACAAAATATATATTATAACTAATTCTCAGACTGATTTATATGAGTTCTTGAAAATATTAAACTTACAAAACAAATACAATGAAGCCACAGGATTTGTGGATTTTATAACTTCTGTTGATGTTGCTGGAGAAATTGCTTTTGCATATTACAAACTTAACAAGTATGATGAAGCTATCCGTATTTTGACTGAATACACAGCAGATAATAACAATGCAAAATTACAAGATTTATTATGTAAAATATATTTTGAAACAAAACAAATAGAAAAAGCTAAAGAGGTTTTAACGAAATTGGAAAATAATAACACAAACGATGCTCAAGTATTAAACTATATGGGCTTAGCGAAATTAGATGAACTACAACTGGATAGCGCTATCGGGTATTTTAAAGAAGCTATCAACTCCGATAGTCAAAATGATTCATATAACTTTAATCTTGCGCAAGCATATTTTTTGAAGGGTTGGCTTGATGAAGCTAAAAAATATTTTATTAAAGCTATCTGCCTAAACCCAACAAACTCAAATTATCAGTATTCATTGGGTTATGCACTGTATAGAGAAGGTGATTACAAAAATGCTCTTACGCATTTGAATGTTGAAACTACAGAGGCTAAAGTTTTAAAAATGCTAATCAAATTCCAAATGGGAGATTTAGCATCATCTAAATCTGAGCTTGAAAAATTACAGAAAGAAAACCCTGAAAATGAAACAATTTTATATGCGTTAGCACAAATTTATTATGGTTTAGAGCTGTACAAACCTGCGCTTGAGATGATAAAGCGAACAATACAAATAAATGCTAAATCTTTTGAATACAAGTCTTTTCTATGCAATCTTTTGTTGAAAATGAACAAAATTGAAGAAGCAAAACCTGAAATTGAAGATTTGAACAACACTTATCCAAACTATTATTATGCAAAGGTTTTGAAGGCTGAATATTATAATAATATCAAAGATTTTGATGCTTTGTTTGAGGTGGCACAAGAATTGATAGAATTGGATATGAACCAATATGAAGGTTATTATTACAATGCATTAGCTCTTGTTGAAAAGAATGACATCAATTTTGCAATAGAAAGCCTTAAAAAAGCCATTACGCTAAATGTAAACAATGCTTCTTTATATGTCAAAATGGGCGAAATTTATCAATCTATCGGACAATACGAAAATGCTTTTGAATACATAAAAGAAGCTAGCGATATTGATAAATCGGCAAAAAATAAAGAGTTATATATGCAACTGGCAAGAATCCTAAGACGCAAAGGCATAAAGACTAACTAAGCTATTAGTAACAATATATAAAACAACAAAGCCTCCTTTAAAAGGAGGCTTTGTTATAAACATATTAAAACCTAAAATATATAAACGGGTTATATGTACTACTTGCGATTGTAATAGTTGACAAGAATAACAAAAGTAACAACCAAACATTCACAACACACTTAACGACTTTATTCTGTTGGTAAATCATGTTTTTAAACAATGGTACACTGCACAATACTGCAATAAGAAAAGTTATAATTTCAATTTTATCAACATAGTATAAAAAGGCATAGTTAAATTGCTCTGTATGTAAATGTAGCAATCCAAACATATTCATTAAATAATCCCAAGCATATTTTATATTATCTGCTCTAAAAATTACCCAGCCTATAACGAATGCAAAAATGCAATAAATATGTCTTAGTGTATTAACATACCAACTATGTTTTTGTTGCTCAAACTCTTTTATATTTAGTATTTTCTCTAATATTATAAAGAAGCCATGCCAGATTCCCCAAATTACAAATGTCCACTCTGCACCATGCCAGATACCTGTTAATAAAAATACAATACCTAAATTCCTTAATGTTTTTAGTTTTGAACATCTGTTACCACCAAGAGAGATATAAACATATTGTTTAAACCAAGTAGAAAGAGAAATATGCCACCTTCTCCAAAATTCTGTAATTGATTTTGATATATACGGATAATTAAAGTTTTCCATAAACTTAAATCCAAAAATCAATCCTAATCCAATCGCCATATCGGAATATCCACTAAAATCAAAATATAGCTGAAAAGCATACGCTATAGAACCAATCCAAGCAACAGCATGAGAAAAATTATGTGGGTCTTGTACAAAAATTTTATCCACGATTGTGCCCATAGTATTAGCTATCAAAACTTTTTTGGATAAACCAATAATAAAGCGTTTTACGCCTAAATTAACTTTATCAAAATTAACTTCTCTATCTTCAATTTGTTCTGCAACATCATGATATTTTACAATAGGACCAGCTATCAACTGTGGAAACAAACAAATATATAATGCTAATTTATAAATATCTTTTTGAACTTTACATTCTTCTCTATAAACATCAATAACATAGGATAATGCTTGGAATGTATAAAAAGAGATACCTATAGGCATAACAATATCCAGAGTTGAGATATGAGAATGGAATAAACTGTTAAAATTATTGATTAAGAAATTGAAGTATTTAAAATAAACTAAAAGCCCCAAATTCGCACAAATTGTAAAAAGAAGAATTAGCTTCTTATGGATTTTATATTTATCAATCGCAATCGCTCCAAAGAAGTTTAGCAATATTGTTAATAACATTATTGCTAAATATTTAGGTTCTCCCCAAGCATAAAATATAATACTTGCAACTAAAAGTATTGGATTATGTAATTCTTTTTTTGTTACCAGATATAACAAAAGTACGATTGGTAAGAAAAAATATATAAAGGTCATAGAACTAAATAGCATTGGTTTACTCCTTGTAAAAATCAATTACATTTGGCAAATTGAGAGGTGTCAAACATAACACAATAATATCCGGCTTATATTGCAATATTTCAGATTGATAGTATTTAGAGAGCTTAAAGTTTTCTTCTCCTGACATTTCTTTTACATTTATCAACCTTATGTATTTCAGGTTTTTAAATGAATAGGGTGTAAACTGTAACAAACTCTCATTCATACTTGTACCTATTTGCATAAGCCTTAAATTGTTACCAAATGGGTAATAATAAGTTTTTTCTTTTTTATATGGAATATCTATACTTGTAGCCTGTAAATTTTTGTGTTGCTTATGTTCATAATAGTTATATTTAGCATCTAAAATTTTATCGGCTTGATTCTCAAAATCATGAAAATGATACATCATAACTTCGCCGTTATGAAACTCTCTATCCCAATCAGAACGAACTTTATTTGATTGAGTGATATTAAAATCATTTTTTGTCAAAATATTTAGTTTTTTAAAATCCTTTTTGATATTATCCATTAATAATTGATAACCAATGAAAGCTCCATCATCAGTCCAGTGCCAATCCGTCTTATAATAGGTTTGAATATTCTGCGAAGCTTTTTGCAGCTCATTATATGTATTAATTGTTTTAAATGAGGTTTTGCCTGCAATTTTATCTATCAGTTTATATCTTGCATCAGGTACTGAAAGATATGGTTCACCTTCTTTATAATAGATATCCTGTTGCCAAGGCACGACCAGTAAATATAATTTTATATTATTATTTTGACAAAACGAATTAAACCTATTCAGATTTTTTACAATTTCTTCTTGCACCTGTTCGTCATACAAACTAGAATACCAACCACTATCATCAACAAACATATAATTTGATTTTTTGTTATAAATCCCGTCTTTTGTTTTTACTATATTTAGAAATTTAGAATGAATTTGATTATAAAAACCGATAAAACTATATCTCAAATAAAATCTGTCATTAAACCATTCATTAAAATTCTTACCGAACTCATCATTAATTTCTCCGTCTTGAGTTATAAAAGGTTGTAGTTTTGCTAATGTTCGATTTTCTTGCGCTGATATTTCATCTTTGTTGATATTACTTATTGGAATAAACAAAAACACAAAAAATATTATTAAAAATATTATATCTATTCTTGATTTATTTTCTACAGTTTTGAAATCTGCCACATAGCTGGAGAATTTGTACGCCAACAAATATGTTAAAACTGAAATAATTACAAATAATTTAAAATCAAAATTAATTGCAGTTCTTACTTTTAAAGTTTTCTTGTATTCTAAAATTATGATACTGTTACCTGCTGAAACAATAACTGAATTATTTTTTACACCTAATTTCCCTGTCGAATTAGCAAACTGCTTCAAATCATCAAGCTTATACTTGCCATTTTTTAATGTAATATTTGATATTTCAACTGGGGAATTATCTTTCAAGCCGGTTATAACAAATCTTATACGCTTAGGACATCTTGACCTTTTAACATTAAAACTTGCGTGAGAATCTTTATTTAAATCTAAAATAATACATTGAGATTTTATTTTATTAAATTCGTCATTATCTTTTTTATTTAGTTGAACTTCAATATTACACTGCCCTTTGCCTTTTATATCAAAATTGACAGGCATTGGTTTAAATATTAACCATAGCTTATTCGTTGCAATAATAGTAACTATTGTTATAATTATCGCAATTATTGTTCTTTTTTTTATCAATTAAAGCCTCTCTTATTGGATTTTAGTAAAACTAAACCATTTTACATTTTATCTATTTTGTAAAGCATTTCTAAGAGCTTGTAATTATATGGATTTACAGGAAATAATTATTAATTTCTTTGTCATTTTTGTATGTCTTTTATATTTATGATATTCTGACAGAGTGCTTAAAAACATCATTTTACAAAATAGATAAAATGTAAGACATTCAATATGTATCGGATTGACTATGGTTATTGTATTTGAGAGTTATAGTATAAAGTTATTATACGAGTAATCAATTTCATCTTGCTCAATTCCTATGTATCTCAATGTAATTTGTGGGCTTGAGTGGTTGAATATTTTTTGCAGTATTACCACATCTTTAAATTGTTGATAGTGGTGATAACCAAACGATTTACGCATTGAGTGCGTGCCAATTTTTTCTTGCAAATTTGCTTTTTCACAAGCATTTCTAATAATATAATATGCCGTTACTCTATCCAGCCTACGCCCCCAATGCGACAAAAACAAAGGTTCTTCACACTTTCTGCCCTTAATAAATTCTTCTAATAATGGTTTTAATTTAGCATTGATTGGAATTTTTTTAAATTTACCAGTCTTCTTTTCTGTTATTTGTATATGTGATTTGTTTCTAACATCGCCCACATTTAAGTTAAGTATATCGGAAATCCTAAGTCCACAATTTGTCCCAATCACAAAAAGCAATAATTCTCTTGTCCCTTGCTTGGCTAATATTTTTTCAACTTTTTGAATATCTTTTTTATTTCTTATCGGTTCTACTGTTGCCATTTTTAATCCTCCTTTTTAATTTAATTAAAAATTATAAAATGAAGTTTTGTGTAGTAAATTGCAAGCGTGTTTGCTGTTATTTCATACGTTTTGTGCTAGGTATATGTATTTACAATTTAGCAAATTACTACAAAAAACTCGCTGTAAATTGCGTTACAGCGAAAGATATTTATGAGCTTAAAGTTTATCCTAAATCTTCAGTATTATCATTTTGGTTTGCTTTACATTCTTGATGTTGTGCGATTGATTATTGAACTCAGCTTAAAGACAATGTAAATAAATGTAACAAAAATCATCAAAAAGCTAAAGATTTGTATAAAACAAGCCGTAATCAAAACTATAAGGAAAAATTATAGGAGAATTGATTATGGGTTTGTCAGCATCGCAAGCAAGATTGCTATCTTTAACAGCAAGACAATCTAACTTAGAATTTGAAGGTCAACAAATAAACCAACAAAGAACAAATTTGTCAAACCAATCTGCAAATTATTATAACAGTTTATTGACAATGACAGTTCCTACACCACCATCTACAGATGATTATACTACTATTAAATATTCATTTGTTATCGGAGGCAACGATGCAACTATCGCTCAAGTTCTTCCTCAAGATAACAAAGGTAACTATTTGGTAGAATATACTACAACTCTTGCTTCAATCGGTGTTCAAGAAAACACAGCATACAAAATTACTGCAAGTGCTAATGCAAGCTCTACTAAAACCGGTAAAGCAGAATTAGTTAACAATCCTAATGAAGCATACAACGCTGATTTACAATACTATGTTCAAACTTTCAGAGAAGATGATGAACACGGCGAATATACTGCATTAAATAATAATTCAGAAAGATACTCTGATGATAGAGTTGCTGCAGGTGATGTAACTTTTTATGACAAATTCGGAAATCAAGTTGATAAAACTGCAGCTTTAGACAATGGTAAACTTAAAGATGAATATACAGCTTTAGTAAAAAAAGAATCTGATGAAATCGGATATTCTACTGTTAGTGTTCAACTTGCAGACAGAGCTTCTTATCAAAGTGCTTTAGATAAAGGTGAAAAAGTTACTAAGTTCCAAGAAAACACTTCTGATAACACTTACGGTAGCGATAATGTTGTTACTTACTCAGCTTCAAATGATACAACTTTCTCTACAGTTGGTTCTGAATACAAAGAAGCTTTCATCAACGCAGGGTTAGATATTAATGAATATTACCAATACAAATCAAGCACTGGTATTAGATT
>ERZ779681.371-NODE-371-length-15964-cov-2.99793_pt1 | contig 15964 bp, 14 predicted proteins | sample MGYA00511905_ERZ779681 | MGnify/ENA primary metagenome ERZ779681 (study PRJEB29588, sample SAMEA2144578) | human gut metagenome | biome: human gut; feature: human-associated habitat; material: faeces | place: Denmark | collected 2008/2010 ... | reverse complement strand
TTCAGGTGTACGACGATTTTTTCTTTCATCGACGACGGCACGTTTTTACCGACGAAATCCGCCCTGATGGGCAGTTCTCTGTGTCCGCGGTCTATTAAAACGGCCAAACGGATGCTGTTCGCTCTGCCGACGGATAAAACCGCATCTATCGCCGCGCGCGTCGTTCTGCCCGTGAATAAAACGTCGTCTACGAGTATTACGTCTTTACCCTCTACGTCTTTTTGTTCGAGTTGTGTCTTTACTTCTACTTCTTCGCGAACGTCGTCGCGGTAGTGGGTGATGTCTATCTCGTAAAGGGGAAGGTCTGCGCCCGCGTTAAGAAGCACGTTGCCCTTTATAATTTTAGCCAGAGGTACGCCGCGGGTTTTGATTCCGACCAGAACCACGTTGCTCAGGTCCTGCGAACGCTCGATTATTTCGTAAGAAAGCCTCGTCATCGCTCTCTTTACGGCTATTTCGTCAAATAATAAGGTCTTGAATTTCATAATCGCATTATATCACATCGGTAATCGCAAGGTCAACGAAAAAGGCGTTGTCCTTTGACAAAAACGTCGAAAATAAGCCAAAAGGTCTTATTTTTCACTATCCGAAATATAATATATTGAATAAAAAAAGGTTTTGTATGGCAACGAAAAAATCGGTGGCGTTAATAAACGAAACGGGCGCGGGGTTTGCCGTTCCCGGCGCAAAGGTCAGGGGAGTGGCTGTTCGTTCGGATAACGGCGGACGAAGCGTTATAAAAATTTCGCTTATAGATCTTGCCCCGGCAACGAACGGTTACACGGTCGCGATAAGCGACGGAAACTCGACGAAATTATGCGAATTACCCGATTTAAGCGGCGCGGAGATTTTATCGGATTCAACCGGAAATCTCGCCGTTTCGATATTTTACGTAACCGCGGACGAAAGATTTCTGCCCGTCGCGTACGGGGCGTTTTCGCCGGAAGCGAAACCCGAAAAGGAGGTCCTCATAGATGCGAAGAGAGCGTATTACGCGGGTGATGACGCTGGCGGGCAGGAGAAAAAGAGTGTTGATGACGAAACGTACGACGACGAAGTCGTCGCTGCCGAAAATTATTACGCGTACGAATCGGAATCCGGAATGAAAAGGAGTGGCGGAAATGAAAACGCAACTGATGCTGATGAAAATGTCGGCGTTCAAAGCGGCGGCTTTAAGAAAAAAGAAGCGGACGAATACGATTTATCGGCTTTCGTCGATGAAGAGAACGGCGGCGAGAAAGGAACTTATTACGAACGTATAAAACCGCAAATAGAGCGATTATTTCAAGAATTTAACGAAGAAAAATCGCTTTCGGAAGTCGTACCCGACAGCCGTTGGGTAAAGATAAAATACGACGGCGACGACTATTACGTCGTGGGCGTAATATACGATAAAAACCGACCGTTATATATATGCTACGGCGTAGAGGGGCGTTACGGCGAGAAACCCGAAAAGATAGGCGACTACTGCTCGTTTATACCGTCCTCGATTTTTAACCTGAAAGGCGACGGATACTGGGTAATGTATCAAAGCGCGATAAGTGGCAAATGTTTATCCGCAAGTGATCGTGCGGACGAATAGCGTAAAATCAACTCCGCGGTAATTCACCCTTTCGGGGACTCATCCGTCGGCTACGCCGCCACCTTCTCTGCAAAGAGAAGGCAAGGGCAATATGTCATTGCTTAAACGCAAGTTTCAAACGCGTTAGCGTTAATCGCCGAATAAGGAACGAAGCAATTCCCGCAATAGAGGTCGGAGCGGCTTTCATAGGCAAACGCACTCCAATCTTCGGGATCGCCACGCTGCGCTCGCGATGACAGTAATCTAATACGTCATTGCGAAGGAGCAAAGCGACTGCGGCAATCCCGTTGATAAACGGCGGGCAATCGTATCGACGGAATTAAAACGGGGCGTAAAAAACTTTACTTTCGCGCGGAAAAGTGATATAATCCGCGTATGGTCAAGTTGTGGATAAAAATTTATAAACACGATAAAATCGTCAAGCAGACGGAAGTGGAACGCGACGAAAAGTTTTACTATTCGAAATTCGCCGAATACCTTTCCGAGGGGTGTTACAAACTGGACGAAGCGACGCCCGTCGTGCTTAAAAACCATATAATGAATTTTGCCAAGTACAATATGACCGTTTTCAAACCGTCCGATTTTATAGAATCCTTTCCGTACGACAGAATGACGGTCGAAAATTTAGACAGATAAATAAACGCCGGGAATTTGCATAAACTTTGTTTATGAAATTCTCGGCGTTTTTGTCTTTGTTTTCGCTGTGCGCAGTGGCGTTCAATTGTCTGACGCAGGCGATATTTTCGTTTAATCCGCTCGAATATCTTTTCGGAGCGGGCTCTTTCGCGGTAAGGCTCGTTTACGTTTTCGGCGGAGTGGGCGCGATTTATTTTATACTTTTTGCGATTATTTTCAAACCCTTCCGCACTCTCGGCAAGTAATAGCCGCTCCGTAGTAACCGTAAATTTAACTCCGCGAAAAAGCCGCCCTTTGGGGAGATTCTTCGGCAGAGCCTCAAAACGACGCAATAACAAGACGGACGACTTTGAAAAGTAAAGTGTTTTTATCCAAAAAGTGAAAAAAGTTTATAAATTTTTAAGCGGGGAAGAAAACGAAGTAAAAATATTGCTGTAAAATTATAAATTTACGCAAAAAATGTGGGTTAAGAGAATGGCAAAATAGCAGGTTGAGAGTTCAACCCGCTTTTTACTTATATAAAAAAAATAATTTCAGCCAATTAAGGCTAATTGATTATTAAATAGTTCTTCACTCGTCGCGTAGCCTAAAACTTCACGCGGATAGGCATTAACCCAATCTTGAACGCGTTTTACTTCGGTATCGCTTAAGTGTGAAAGGTTAGTTCCTTTCGGAAGCAATCGACGTATTTCGCGATTCAGACGTTCGTTAGTTCCGCGTTCGTAACTGCTATAAGGGTGACAGTAAAATATTTTAGTTCGCACGCCTTTACCGTAACTTGAATTTTCCATACCGTCGGTATCGGCAAATTCCGATCCGTTATCTACGGTAATGGTCTTGAATACCTTACGGAAAGTTTTACCGTAGCGGCGTTCGAGAACGTTCAGAGCGCGGACGACGTATTTAGATTGTTGCGCGGGTATTTTGAAAATCAATTCTTTACGCGTAAGTCTTTCACTGAAAACGAGTAAGGAATCTTTCGTCGGTCCGCACACGCAGTCCATTTCCCAATGACCGAAAGTTTTTCTTGACGAAATTTCTTCCGGGCGTTGCTCGATACACGTTCCTTTCGTAGCCCGTTTCGCTTTGACCTTTTTATATTCGCGTTTACGTTTAGTCAACTTAATATTTGCGAATAAGCCCATTGAAATATATCTGTATAACGTCGGCTTCGATATGCGTGTCGCAAACGGTAAGTTATTGCGTTTAATTTCGCCCAATACCGCGCACGGGGAAAGACCGTCTTCGAGTACTCTTTTTTCAACGTAGTTAATAAACGCAATATCTTTACCGATTTTCAACCCCGCGCCCCTTGCCGAACAGTTAAAGATATATTTCTGCTGGGCAATATCCGCGTTGTAGATAATTTCTTTTTTATAGCGATATTCTTTTTCGTAGTTATAGTAGTAGGCGGTTTTCTTCGTGATCTCTTGTGTTCCGCGTTTGATCTCTTTGTAGATAGTGGATAGATCTAGTTGTAATTTTTCTGCTATTTGTTTTTTGGATAGTCCTGCGGTTAAAAACGATTCTATTTTTAACCGTTGGTTATAGGTTAAATTTTTGTTGCCTTTATTTTTCACTTGTGTGTTACCCCTGAGTAAGGAAGAAAAGGAAAGTGCCGAGGCGAAGTCGGCTAAATCGCCTTAACTTTCGCCTCGGCGCTGTCCTTTTCCTTTTATTCCTTCTTTCTTAAAGTTAGATTTGATTTCGCTGTTCCGTAACGCCGCCGCGTTGTCAAGTACCGTGAAAATTTTCGTGAGCATAATGCTATGCATTATCCCCCCGAAATTTTTCACTAAAAGCCCTTGGCGTGCTTTTTACTTGACAACGCAGCGGTGTTACGGGGGAGAGCAGATAAGCAGTTGTCGCCCGCGACCACTGCTCTTTTAATTGTGTTTTTTTGAGAGTGCAAGGGCGTTCGTACTTTGAAAGTCGGTCGGCGCAAGCCGTTAAATTTATACAAAGGCAGGTAAAAGGATATGCAGGATTTGACAGGTTCGGAATTCAACCGCTTGATTAACTACTTGCGTGAGCAAAGTTGGTCATACGAAAAAATCGTCAAACTTATCGAGTACATAACCCGATAAACTTGACGAGATAACTTCTACCGCCATTCGGTAAAGAGTTGACAGCCTCCCGAACGGCAACCGTAGCGCGGGGCGATTACTTGCCCGCCCCGTTGCTCAAACTTTATTTTATTCTATCATTTACCCGCGAGAAATGCAAGCGTTTTTCGACGGGCGTACAAAAATTTTATCAAAAGGAGTAAAAAATGAGTTACTTTGACAAATGTTCTGTATGCAAATACAATATCAGTTGCAACTATTTCGCGCCGTTCTGCGACTTAGCGGAAATGCCTATATACGACGAAAAGGATTGTCCGTTAAATAAACAGAAAGAACAAACTTCGGATAACGAAAAGGAGTAAACAGTGTTTTGTATAATTCATAGGTACTTTTTCTGTTGCGACGATTGCAATCAGACTGCGGAATATTTTTCCGTAAAATCGGCGAGAGAACACGGCTGGGCGATAGCGAAAAATTATAGAAATTGCTACTGCCCGAAGTGTGCTCCGAGGCATAGAAACACGGGGCGAAATGGTGTACAACGTCGAAAACCATAAATAAATGGTAGAAATTCGAAGTCCACCATTAAATATTTTTCGCGGATAAGCCGCAAACAGTTGCATTTTATCCGCAAGTTGTATATAATACTATCAGAGCGTAGGCATTAAGCCAAGCGCAAATATTGGTCACCTTAAATGGGGCACGCGGCTTGTTGAAATACAAGCCGCAATTTTTTTACTTCTTCGTAAATTTACCGACAAAAAATTTATGTCGCCTTTTTATCTTTTTAGACCCAATATTTTTAATTTTGGATATATTAACATTTTTAATATTTCCGTCCAAATTGATTGCAGACCAACGAGAAAAATTCGCATCTGATTTTGGTATAGCATAAATCTTCCCGTCGCGAACTTTTCGTAATTTTTTAGCATTGTAATTGCCGTTCGCATATTCCAACGAAGTTATTACGTTTACATTACACTTATTGCCGTTTATCTCACGGATATATACATAATGCCCACCATTCAAAGGATTTCCGTTTAAGTCTTTTATTCCGAGCGTGGCATTATCGCAAAAACCTATTTTACCTTTAATCTTTTTCATTTTCTGCTTCCTTCCTGTTGTTTAGTTCAGTTATGAAATAACTGTGTTGCGCGGTAAGTTCTTCTATCGTCGCTTTTTCGGTAACGTATTCTATTAAATCGTCTATGCCGACGGGCGAACGCAAAGCCTTTTCCGTGAAATAATCGCTGAAACAGTCCGTCGCGAACCGTTTACTGTAAATCTTTTTATTCGCAAGATAATACTCGGTTTCGGTAATCTGTCCGTCCTGCGTTCCGTTCTCGACCTGAACGCGCAAAGCGCAATATCCGAATTCGTTGTAAATACTTGCATAATACTTCTGAATCTTCGCCGTTATGTTTTTAAGAATATACATTGTGAGCGTGTTGTCAGAGCGAGAGTATCTGTAACGGTAATACAACTTCACAAACTTTGAAAAAATAAAATCGTACAATAGTTCGGCAAGCGAGAACCACGGCATGGCGAGTTTTTGCTCGCCGCTTTCTTTTATGTAGACTATATCGCATAAGTCGCGGCAGTCCGCGCCCCAACTTTCGGGGCGTTGCTCGTCGGTTATAACTCTTGCGAACGGAAAATTGTCTACGGTGGCTGAATGTCGTACCATTTTAAGCCAACTGTTAAAACCGTCGTTTTTAGGATTTGCCGTTTCGTCTTTCTTCTTTTTGTCTATATTCTCTACGGCGTTGCCGCGTTTCTTGCCTATCTCGGTCATCATAACCACACCGAACTCGAAGTTATCTTTATTCGGATTGTCTTCGAGCATTTTTTTACCGAGCCTTAAAGTATCGAAGTCGAGTATATGCGCGTGCCGGCTGTAACTATCGGCAAAACGGCTATCACGCGCAAAGAAATCATTATTCCATAACGGGAAATTTCCGATGTCGTTCAGACTTCCGTCCGTTCGGATAGAATAGTTACTTAATATCAGCGAACTTTTTATAACGTAGATAAAATACAACTGCGAATAATTCTTTATAACTTCCCATATATCTACGGTTTTTAATTTATCGTCGTAAGTCAGACCGTAACGGTTAAAATCGTAACCGAATAAAAGAATACGTTTATCCCATTTCAAACCGTAACGCAATTGTAATTGACGGCTAATACTTTTACCGACTGCGACGTCAGAAGTTTCGTATCGCCAAAAATATTCGAGCCTGCTTATTACTTGACGGCAAGTTGCGAGATTATATATTAAATGCCGCTCCATACAGCCGCGCAGAAATAATTCGAGATTTATCCAAGGAAAATTCGGAAACTTCATATCGTTTTCAAGTATCTTCTCGAAAGCCTTATCACGAAACATTACTTCCTGCGATAACGCCATATCCGTTATAGCCGTCGTTTTCTTCTTGCCCATAGTTCCGCAGACCATATATACGATAGGGCGGGCGTTTATAAAACCGCGATTTTTCATTTCGTTATGATTCAGAACACGAATAGCGATAGACCTACGGACTATATCGAAAACGACAACGCCTAAAATTACCCACGACCACCAAGGCGCGAAACCGAATATTGCCGATAAATCGATTGCGAGTTTATATACTTGTCGATACAGGCTTTTTATATCGAAAGATATGACGAAATATAAATAATACGCTATTGCTTCCAATACTATCGTAAAGAAATTAAAATAAAACGCCCAGAGTAAAAGCCATATCTTCAAAAATGCCGAATGTTCGCGTAAGAACGCTAAAAAACTTTTTACGCACTTTATAATGGGGCGGATAAATTTTGCCGAAAAGCGTTTCCACGCCGCAAGAGGTTTACTGTCTTCGTTGTAATCGTTATTTTCTTTCGTAAGTTCTGTACGAAAGTAGGCAAATAGCGCAATTATCAACGGCAAAACCACTAAAAGAATTTTTGCAAACGACGAAAGACCGCACGAAAGCGCGTTCATATATCCGCCGAAATTTTCTTTACTGCGCCATAACTGCCAATATCTGTCCCAACTCGCTTTGAAAGCGACGAATTCTTTCGGCAAGACTTCGGCTTGTCCGTGTCCGAATAAATCAAAAAACGGGATTTTAGCGAAGTCGTTGACGGTGGCGGATACTCCGCCGTTTATCTCGAATATATCGCAGACGTAATACGCAAACGAAGTTCCCACGTCGCGAATACTCTCTATAAGTCTTCCGAACGCGTTAGGAAAACGCAAAAAGCAAACTACGAAGCCTATCGTTATAAATATCGCAACGTAATATCTATAATCTGTTTTTCGCAAACGTTTGAATAATTTCATATCCTAAAACCCGTATAAACAAAATATCCTATAAATAATGCAATCAAGATAAACAACAATACGGCGAGTAATCGGCGAACGGTGTTTCCCGTCGGAGTAGTGGTAAACCACGCCGCAACGCGGCGCAATATTCCGCTTTTAACCAGAACGCGAACGAGGGTTATAACAAGCCCCGTTATTACGCCTATCGCAACGTATATAAGTATCGTATTAATATCGAAATTCCCGTTTTTCATAATAACCCCGTTACAAGAAACCGCCAAGCCGGGTGAAAATATATTCTCAAAAGCACGGCGGCCCGTTTATCTTTTTCGGCGCAAGCGTTTACGCCTTAATATTCTTCTTCTGTTCATATCGCTATTTCCGTTTATGTTTATCCGTTACGCTCCATACGAAATCAAGGAACTTAATCACGATAGCGGCAATAAGAAGCACGGCTAAAACAATGAGCAAAATCTTTATGAATTTGACTACTGCGCCGCCTTTTTGCCACCACTCGGATATATTTTCGCCAATGTTCTCAAACGTGTTCTTCGTTGCGGAATCGGTATCGAAATAATCGTCCGCTTTATTATTTGCAGAATAGTTTAGCGCGCTCGAACCGTCAACGAATAAGAAATACGAATAATACGTTCCGTAATCGTCGTGTAAGGTTTCGCCTGCCGCCTGAATGACTTTATTTATTCCCAAACACAATACAGTGCCGAGAGTGCCCATATTGTTGCAGGTCTTATACAATTCGCTGCCTACGACTTTTTTACAGTCGTAGAACGAACGGCAACCGTCGGCGGTATATCCCGCAAACAATCCGTCAAGATTTTTAACCTGTTCTTTGAATATCGCAACGTAGAAATATCCGTACAAGTTTTCCGGTTTAACGTCAAATTCAGACTTGAATATAATTTTGTCTTTCGTATTCAGAACGAGTATAGACCAGTCCTTACCGTAACCGCTTGCCCAGTCCGCGAAGTTGGATAAGGGGATATTTATATATTCGTAACTGCCGTCGGACTGAATGGCTTTAAGCGCGGCTCTTCCGTAATCAAGTTTTATAGTGTAAACGTCGTTTTCGCAAGAAACGGATATTCTTTCGGAATTGACCGCGCCGAACCTTACCACAGTTAAATCTTCTGCGGAGTTCTTGCCTAAAAACTTTGCTACTTCGTCTGCGGTGGGCTTGTTTATATCCTTAAACGCCGTATTTCCGTTATCGTCTTTAATCTTTACTTCGTTCGTATACGTTTTTTTAACGGCAAAACCCGAATTTTTATAATCTTCTAAATACTCGACGGTTATTTGCCACTTATCCGTATAAATTACGTTAATCGGTATAATATTGCCTGAAGATAATTGACATAAAACGGAAACCCGAGCGTTTGCCCAGTCGTTGGGAGTAGCGGCAGATATTACGCGGGCATATTCGAGATTACCGCTTTCGATAGTTTTTACCCTGTAACCGTCGTGTACCGAAATAAAATCCGAACAGGGGTATTCCGAAGAATTACTATACGTTTTAACAAACCGATAATCGTCGGTTACGTTGTCGTAAACTCTGAACAGCGAATTGCGGATATATTTAACGGTTATCATAGCGGTTGCGGTGGCGTTATCCGCCGCGGAAAGAATTACGCCGTCGTAAGTTAATCTCTCTATCCGATTGCCGTTACTGTCCGTTATGCGTATCTTTTCGTCTATAAACTCGCCTTGCGCGGGTATACCTATATTCGTATCTCCGTCATAAAACGCAACCTTGTTTATCTTTGTATAGTTTGGCGTAGACCATATTTTATTCGGTAAAACTTTCGTTTTCCACTCTTCTCTGATTTCGCCGTTAGCATAAGATAATTCTGCGTATTTAACGGTAACGGTAAGTTCTACGGGCGGAACGACTTCTATTACAAGCCTTAACCCGCAATCTGCAAGTAAATTAGTATCGGCGGTAGATACGGTTATACTTGTTACGTCTGTTCCCGTCAAATGCTTTTTGAACTCTACCTTTCCGCCGTGCGGGTTGGTAAAAACATAGTTGTTAAAGTCCGTATTATCTACGTTCCAGTTAAAATTGTTTGAAAGGCGCGTTTTTATATTAGACGTATCGAACGTAATCGTAGTTGTGCCGTTTATTGTTTTTATATCTCGCGAACGAATAAATAACGCGCTGTGTTTATCGTCGTTGGTACGCACGGTAAGCGTAAAATCTTTCGCCGCAAATTCCCCGTAGGTTATAGTCAATTCGCCCCTGTTGCTGTCTTTATTAAAACGGTATTCGTAACCTTTTGCCTCGAGCAGAGTATATACATCCTGTAAAAACGCCGAATCGGTATTGCCGTTTATCGTATAGCCGACTTCTTCGCGGACGACGTTAAAATCGCTTAACGACGACTTATTGCTCAACGCCATAACTCTGTTGTAAACGTAAGTGCCGCTTAAACTCTTTAGATTTTCGACCTGATAATTTTCAGTCTGCCACGACGTTTCCGAATCATTTTGTATTAAAGTATTCTTATACTTAAAAACAACATTGATATTGCCTGTATTCGTGCTATATCCCGCTATTTTACGGTATCTTTGTAACGTTGCGGTGTCCGAGTTATCCATTGCGCCCGAAGTCAGTTTTTCATAAGCATAGTCCTGCATTGAAAAATGTATCTGATTACGGGTTTTTATCTCTATTTTATAAGTGTCTTTTAACGTTGCTTTAGACCAGTCGTTAAGGTTAGCCTTAGGACCGAATGTTTCTTCTTCGTACCGTTCGGTTCGGATTATAACCATCATAAAATAGTAATAATCAGGGGCGTAATTATTTCCGTAATTAAGCCATTTCACCGTTCGTGAACCGGTATCGGTTACGTTTATAAATTCGTAATTCTTTTGCAGATAGGTATAATTACCGTTGAACTCGTTTGAAAACGTGGCGGAAGAAGTCGAACGGAATAAAAGCAAACTTGTATGAACGCGCTGTTTATACCATAAGTTATTATAGTCGTCGATAGGATCCATACTTATTTCCCAGTCCGTCGTTCCGAAATTATAGCCATAACCCGCCATTACAAAAGAAACCTGCGGATTATTATTTTCCGTTATTCCGTAACTTGAAGACATTGAAAAATCCGTATAAGGTCCTGCCTTGGCAATAATTGCACGTTTCGGTTGATAAATACAAAAAACTGCTATAAGCGTTGACAAAACTGCCAACGCTATGCCTGCTATTAAACTATACTTTTTATTTACTTTCCGCATAAAATTACCCCTTAAATTCCTTTTCCGCCGATTTTATAATAAACAATAAAATCGGAATTATTTGACGGTTTAAGCCCGTAAGAATTGCCCGACGTACCCGCCAGATTCGATATGTTTATAGAACCCGTCTGATAAACAGTTAAAGACTGTAAAGTCGAATTACTGATTTTATCGCCCAAAAATGCCATTGCAAACCGACCTTTCGTTCCGTTCTTACCGCCGCCGAGAATAGTAAAGTCGGCAAGATTACCCGAATAATCGTAGCATTGTACGACGTACATTGAATGCGCTTCGAATATAAGTTGCTCGCCCGGCGCAAGTTTCTTACGGGTAACTATATCCTTTCCGTCGGAAGTCTTGACGTAAGACGCCAGAGTGGCGGTTAAAAGTTTTTGCGCGTCGGCAGAAGTCATATAATTCGTAAGCGCGGCGTTTAACTTCGATTGCACGTCGGCGTTCGTTGCGTAATTTCCGAGCGCGGAATTTAACGCCGAGTTTATATCCTTATCAGTCGCATAATCCGACAGGGCGGTGTTTAACAACGCTTTCGTAACGTATTCGTCGTTTACCTTATTCCACGAACGATAAAACCCGTCCGACGTATTTACGGCGATATACTTACGCACGAATATATTTTCTTCGTCGTTATGCGCGTATACGTTTTCTTCGCCCGTCTGCGACAATCTGTATATTTCGCCGTTGTATTGTATATCCGCGCCGTTATCCAAAGACTTTACCTGCGCGGCGGATAATTTACCGTTGTCTTCGGTAACTTCGATTATACGTTCGTTTATTTTTTCGTCGGCGATATTGTCCTTGAAAAAAGCAAAAAACACGCCGACACTGCCTAACGTTAAAATTATAACGAGTAAAACGGCAAGAACGTTGCCTTTACTTTTTCTCATAAACTGTACTCCTTATAAAAATAAGCCCGTAAAAACTCGCCTTACGGGCTTACCGATTTGTAAATTACTTGTTGAGCGTAACCGTAACTTGATTAACGTATTTATTCATATTAAATATAGTTACTTTCTTCGCGGTGTCCGTTACTTTGATAACCACGCGGAAATACTTGACGTTCTCGGTAACCGTTTCTACGGTTTGAGTCTTTTCAAGTTCGGTAGTGTCTGCCGACAGGTCTTCGCTTTTGCCTATAAATTTCTTATCCGCATTGTAATAAAAAATCTGATAGGTTACGTCGGCTTTGTCTTTTATATCGATTTTGTTGAACTTGTCCGCGTTCAAATGCTTAGTACGGAACGAATGTTCGTCCTTAATCTCTTTGCCGTCGTCCGCGTTCAACGAACCGATAGAATACGACAACGCGTTTACGTCTTTCGTCTTCTCGATTTTGCTTATCTTAACGAACGCAACCGTCGAAGCGATTACGAGCGCGCCGAGCAAAACCCAAATCATTACTCTTTTGAATTTTCGCCAAAACATTGTTTTTCTCCTTACTTCTTAACTACCTTAAATTTTTTAGCGGTCGGGTATTTTTTATGATTTTTAGAAATTACACGCCCGCCTTGATTAAAACCAGCCTTGAAAGAATCGCGGCATCCGTTGTTCTGAAAGTCTATTCCTTTACCTTCGTAAGCGGTACGATAACCCCTACCCGAATAATACGCTTTACGTTGAGCGTTGGTATATCTTTTTCTCTTTGCCAAATCAGTTTCCTTTTCCCTATAAGCCTGTGGGAGCGACTTAATATATTCAAACGGAAACCGCGCGCGCCCCCGCTTAAATCAGAACTTATCTTTCTTTTCCGTAAGGAAATCAAAATCGCCGAAAGCGTCTTCGCGTTGCTTTCTGTTTTCTTCTTTCAATTTCTTTACTTCGTTGACGTAAACTTTTCCTAATCCATGCGGGTCGCCTTTATCTGACAGACCGTCGTAAACGACGATTTCGTCTTCGGTGATATGAACGTACATATTGATTCGTCTGTACAATTGCTCGATGCCGTCGCAACTGTACCGCACCGATTTATACCAATATTTTATTGGTATAAACGACGTTATAATCATTACCTTGCAATTCAGAACCTTATTCGTAAAACGGCTTTTCATTGCCGTTGACGTATTATTGTCAAGCAATTTCAGAATATCGGCGAACTCGAACGCTTCGTCGCGCAGGTCGTCGAAAATTATTCCTTTTTGCCCCATATACATATCCAACGGGTCATTAGACGATGAAGATACGTAACAATCCAACTCGTGCGCGCGCATATACTTACGCGCGAAATAAGTTTTGCCCGTTCCGCTTTTACCGGTAACGAAAATAACTTTCAAATTACGGTCGGAATTAAGGCTAAGCCATTGACATTGAAGTTTCCATAGTTTTTGCAGACGGTCGAAACATTTCGGCTGTTCGGAAACGGCAAGTGAGTGTATATAGTCGAGTTGTTGCGCGTAACTGTATTTTTCAAAATCGCCGATAATCTTCGCTTGCTCGATTTCGGACTTAAAATCGAAATTCGCTACGACTTCCGAAAAATCATACTGATGTTTATGTTGCTGACTGTCGTTAGAGTGGGTCAGATACATCAGCATATCCGTTTTACGACCCTCGACTTTATTTACGAATTGCTCGGGGATTCCGAACCAACCCGCAACGTCTTTGCTATCGACGGTTTGCTGTCCGAAGTTTATGTAGATATGATAATGCGACGACGCGTCTTTATCTTTATCGTGGAGAATATAAGCCCACTGCTTGATTGTCCGATACTTTCTTAATATATCCTGTAAGGGACTTTTGAGATATTCGGGCTGTGTTACTACTTCGTATTGTTTAAGTTTCATTTTTAACCCCCGAAACTATAAACACGAATATTGTTTATCTTAAATTTATCTCGTGTTTCAAAAAGTCATTACGATATTTACTTAAATCTATGTTTGTTTTAATCTCCGAAAGATTATATTTTTCCGCGCCGTAAAACTTATAAAAGTCCGTACAATGTAAAAGATACGCCACGACGTCGGGAATAGTCGTTTTTAGCGAACCGCCGAAAAAATACGTTATGCCCGTGATTTTCTTAAACTCCGCTTGCGGTAGATACGGAACGGTTATTATATGACAGTGCGCTACGCCTTGTTTCGGGCGGTTATGTACGATACCCATACACTTGATACCGTTATCGTAAAAAATTTGCATAAATCTATCGAAACCGCAATCGAGCGCGCTTAACGGAATAGTATAATCGGCACAATTGATACGCGTTTTTGTGGACGAATTCATTATTTACCCCTTTTACACCGTTGTTTTACCCTTTTTTACCCTTTTTTTGCGACCCCCTTGACGAGCCCAAGGGGGTCGCGCGTTTTTTAAGGTTTTACCGAGCGTTTTGTGTTATCCACATTCGTTTGATTTTACGAATTTTACCCTTTTTACCCTTTTTATTGAAAGTATCGGGTTTATTCGTATAAATCTGCGGCGGTAAACGGACTTTCGCAGGACAGAGAAATATCCGCAACGAACGGTTTATTCGTAAATTCGTTAATTCCGTAGGTTAAATCCACGAGCGAACCTATCGCGAGTTTACGGAACTTCTCGTAATTGTCGGGTTTCGTAAGCGCACCGGCGCAGGTCGATACGCATACGTCGGTGGTTCTCGGATAATATAAGTTTCCGTTTTTCATTTTCGACGGAAGTAATCCGACCGTTACCCATACGGTTTTCTCGTTGTTGTTCTGCTTGTTTTCGCTTTCTCTGACTTGTAATACTATTGCTCTTTTCATTTTTAACTACTCCTTTTTGGGAATGAAAGATTAAACCCAACGTTATATATTTGCAAACGCTTTTAGCGTTATTGCCAGGGGAAGTGAGTTTTACCCCTCACTCGCGGGCTTTTGTTTGCCAAACCAACGGCTAAAAAGAATTATTGACAAACAAAAAATCCAAGACAGACCGATTTCTATCTTGGATATAAGTATAAAACTAAACACAAGACGGACGACTTGTAATATATACTTAAAAATCGTTGCGTTTTGCAAAATTAAGTGCTATAATGCAAACCGAGCGAAGGTTTTCGGAAAACACTTCGTTGCCGCTTCGATATTTTGCGGCAAATAAAAACCGAGGTAATTTAATATGTTTAAGTCGTTTTTCACGACGCGCCGTCTTGCCCGCGCGGGGATCATTGCCGCGCTGTACGCTCTTTTAACCGTTTTTCTGCAACCGTTTTCTTTCGGTATATGGCAGTTCCGGGCGTCCGAAGCCCTGACGGTGCTTCCCGCAATATTCCCCGAAGCCATACCCGCTTTGTTCGTCGGCTGCCTTATAGCCAACGTAGTAGGTAACGGTATCTGGGATATTTTTATAGGTTCTTTCGCGACGCTTATCGCTGCGGTTTTAACCTATATAACGGCAAGGGCGATTAAAAACGTTCACCTGAAATTGTTCGCGTCGGCTATTTTCCCCGTTATTTGCAACGCGATTGCCGTCCCCGCGATATTCGTTCTGTGCGGAATATCTTCGCACGCGTATATTATCGAAGCGTTGATTATCGGCGCGGAGGAAGCCGCCGTCGTATATACGCTCGGCGTGGTTTTGTATTACGCGGTCGTTAAAATCGAAGGTCGCCTGTCCGCCCGTAAAGCCGCCGATTGACAAATTTTAGCGATAATGATATAATGTAGTCGTCTTTTTTAAGGCGACTATTTTGCGTTAAGGAAATACTATGGCAAAAAACAAAAACGATAAAGAAAAAATAAGTATTTACGAGTACGAAGACAAATACGCTTCCAAAGCCGATCAGAAAAAGGCGAAGGGATTTTTTACGCTTATCGTCCTGACGATAGGCGTTCTCGTGTTTGCCTGCGCGTTCTCGCTGTTCAAGGACGTTTACGACGTGAATAAATACGCGGGTTACGCCGTAGGGGCGGCGCTTATAGTTCTGATAATATTATTCTTTATAATTCCCGTCGTAAAAATCGGTACGAAAGACAAATTTTCGGTTGACGTAACGGCTTATAATGCGCGGCGGGCGAAAAAACACAACGCGGCTTTGAGAAAAACGCTCGCCGATAAAATTATCGAATGTTATACTTCCACGACCGACGGCAATACCTGGTACGGCGGCGAAAGAGTTCTTGCGCTTAACGAGGCGAGAAATTC
>ERZ779681.368-NODE-368-length-16032-cov-1.97766_pt1 | contig 16032 bp, 14 predicted proteins | sample MGYA00511905_ERZ779681 | MGnify/ENA primary metagenome ERZ779681 (study PRJEB29588, sample SAMEA2144578) | human gut metagenome | biome: human gut; feature: human-associated habitat; material: faeces | place: Denmark | collected 2008/2010 ... | reverse complement strand
GTGTATGTGGATACCGGTAAATGGAAGGCAAGACAGGGTGGTAACGGATTAGAGTATGCGAAGAATGCAGTAGTGGAATTTACTCCATGTGCAACGGAAGAAAATGCCTTTAATTATGACCTGTCCAAACCAATTTCCATGGCTTTGTATGAATTGTTCAAACCTTTTGGAACACTGAATGATCAGATGGGCAATGCGAGATTGGGCGAGGTCTATGTGTTAAACCGGAAAGGAGAAGTTGCACTCAAATTGCAGGGAAGGATCGGAACTTCTGCTTTGAAAGTGACTATATACAATGTGCATCTGGCAGGGGCAAGATCTCTGCGTACGGCAGAAGAAAAGGTGAAATGTCAGCTTACCAAATATCAGATGTGCATGGGCTGTCTTGCCTGTGAGGGTGTTTGTAAGCATGATGCCATTTCCATTAAAGAGGCTTCGGACGGAGAGATTCATTATGAGATTCCGTTGCGGTGAATGTGTCGGGCATTTTAATGCGGGATGTTATATGAAGAAAGTGTTAGCAACAAAACGTGGTGTATAAGCTGTATGGCAGAGTGACATAACACAATTTTTCTGAAGGGTGTTGCCCGATATGGATGAGGAAAGGAACCATTTGTATGGCGAAGAAATATAAGATTAAAGGACATGAGACATTTATATTGCGGGAAGGATGGCTGACCAAAGGGCTACAGGCAGTTGTCGATAATCCGATGGTATTTACGGACAATTACGGTGCGGATGCATTGGGCGTCGGCACGAATATGGCGAAGGCGATCCGTTATTGGATGAAGACGGCAGGCATTTTGCCGGAACGTTCCGGAAAAGAGAGCAGTCTGACGGAATTGGGACAATTATTGTATGAGTATGATCCGTATTTTGAGGATACATTTTCGCTGTGGCTTGTACATTTGGGAATCGTGAGTAACGAAGCGGCGGCAACATCATGGTACCTGTTCTTCCACAAGATGGAGGATGCATTTACCAAGGAGGAATTGATCGGGGAGATGACCGGGTGGCTATTGTCTTATACAACAGAAGACAAATTATCGGCACGTTCTGTCCGGGATGATTGTAACGCATTGATCAGTATGTATTATGCCCAAAAAGACCGTAATTATGATCCGGAGGATAAGAAGATCAGTCCGTTTGCGGGTCTGGGACTGTTAAAGAAGACCGGAGAAGGTTATCAGAAGACACAGCCGGATCACAGGTTATTGCATCGGGATATCGTACTGTATTGCATGATCCGGATGCTTGGAGCGGAATGGGACAGTGTATCGATTGACGATCTTATGACGGGGAATAACAGTCCCGGCAGATTGTTGAATCTGAACCGTACGGCATTGAATCGCTATCTGGATGAATTGGATAATGAGGAGTGGATCAGTGTGAATCGGACTGCCGGACTGGATATGGTATACCGGATGAGAACATTTACTCCGTCAGAACTGATCAGGGAATATTATACGCATAGATAGAGGGAGAATATATGGAATTAAAGCAGGTTGTACAAGTAGATGATCGATTTCAGAAGTCAGTGAATCTGTTTCTGGATCTGGAGAATCCGGATAAGGCGGCAGGATATATACCGACATTGTCCTCGTTGGAGGTTCTTCGGCAATATGTAAGAAATATAGCAGAGCAGACACATAATCGGGCGAATATCCTGATTGGACCATATGGAAAAGGTAAATCGCATCTGATCCTGTTACTGTTGCAGATGTTTCAGAAGAATCCGCCGGAACAGATGGAAGACGCAATGGAACGCATTCAGCAGGTGGATGAAGATACGGCATTGTATGTTCGTCAGACCGTAAAGAAGACCCGACCGTTGTTACCGGTATTGGTGGATGCCGGGGAAGAGTCTTTGAATCAGTCATTTGCAAAAGCACTCTACCGCGCGTTGGAGAGAGAAGGACTGCAATCTGTGACACCGGATACATATTATTCAAAGGCTGTAGATAAGATTGCAGAATGGAAACGGGATTTTCCGGATACCTATGGACAGTTGGGAATATTGTTACAGAAACAGGACATGACGGTTGCGCTACTTGTAAAGAAATTAAAGAAAATGGATACGGAAGCATTACACATTTTTATGGAGAAGAATCCGTTACTCACAGCCGGAAGTGCATTTGAACCAATGCTGGTGACGAAGGCAAGAGAATTATATCAAAGTGTAAATGAGGTGCTATGCCAGGAGTATGGATATGGCGGCATTTATATTATTTTTGATGAATTCAGCAAATATATTGAAGGATATTCAGGGGATGGATTTGCGGCGGATATGAAGGTGATACAGGATCTCTGCGAGTTGGCAGACAAGTCCTCATTGGAGCAGCAGCTCCACATTACGCTGATCGCCCATAAGAGTATCCGGGAATACGGAAAGACGTTGGCAAAAGAACGGGTAGATGCCTTTCGTGGGGTAGAGGGGCGGTTGAAAGAGAATCTTTTTGTTGTGTCAGCGAAGAACAATTATGAGTTGATCCGGCTGGCAATCCGTAAACTGGAACCGGATTTTCAGCAGGTATATCAGATTGGTTCCTATCGCAAACTGGTTGAGGATTCATATCATTTACCATGTTATGAGGAACTGTTTCGTAAGGAAGATTATGAGGATATCGTTGGCTATGGATGTTATCCGCTGACTCCGGCGGCAACATATCTGCTTTTGAGGATCAGTGAAAAGATCGCACAAAATGAGCGTACGATCTTTACCTTTATTGCAGGAAATCAGAAACATTCCCTCCGAAATTATATAGCGGCAGCCGGACATAAGATTACGGACTGGGCAGGAGCGGATCTGGTCTATGACTATTTTGACAAATTGCTTATGGAGTCGGATCATAATGCATTCATCCATAACGAGTGGCTGAAGGCAGATTATGCATTGAGTCAGGTGAAGAACCGGAAAGCGTGCAAAGTGATCAAAGCACTGGCATTGATCCTGATGGTACAGCAGCGGGATCAGCTTCCGGCAAATGATCCGGGAATCCGGTTAGCGGCAGGATTATCCGTAGAAGATTATGAGGAAGCAAAAGAGCAGTTATTGCAGGATGGTATCCTATTATACCGGTATGCACAGGGGACGTATACATTTAAGAATAATGTCGGTGTAGATGTGGAAAAAGAGATTCAGACAATCATGCATCGCAACTATAAGAATCTCAATATTGCAGAAGCGGTACAAAAGGTATCGGAATTAGATTATATTCTGCCAAAGCGCTATAATCAGTTATTTTCCATGACAAGATTCTATCAGTATGAATACATGAGCTTTGCACAGTTTTTGGCATTGCCGGATGCAGACGTATTATTTGCAAAGGGCTCGTCAGATGATTTGGAAGGTGTAGATTTTGCGGATGGTAAGATTGTTGCGATCCTTCGTATGCCGGAAGAGGATTCCGTATCGGAAGAAACAGAAGAAATCACAATGCTTCACACTAAGATAGAACAATTAGGAGACGACCGGATCGTGGTGTTGTATCCGGAAAAGGCACGGTATTATGGAACATTGCTTAGAAGATTAACTGCGGTTAAATCCATGCAGCAGGATGAGCAGTTCATTACCGATAATGTGGTGTTAGAACAGGAACTTTCTTTGTACGAGGAAGATCTGAACAATGAGATCAATGTGTTGTTAGAACAGGATTATCTCATGGGAGCAGGGCGGTGTAAGGTATTTCATCACTCGCTGGAGAATGTGATAACAATGGCGGATCAGGCAGCATTTAATGTGTTCTTAAGTGAAGTGCTTACGAACTATTACGGGACAACTCCGAAGGTGAATAATGAGTCGATCAACAGAGAACATATCTCTACACAGATCCGAAAGGCACGAGATAAAGTGCTTCTTCGGATACTCAATCGGGAATCCTGTGAGGACTACAGAACAGGAACCGCACCGGATGCAACGATCTACCGGGCAGTTATGATGCGCACCGGAATAGCGGACGGGCAGGCAATGCCGGAAGTAAATGAAGTGTTTGCGAGAATTCATGAATTTGTCAAACATGCAGCACAGGAAAGACAGTCCTTTGCAATTCTGTATCAGATATTACAGGGGGAGCCGTATGGTGTGAGACGTGGAGTGATCCCGATCTTTCTTGCAAAGGTGTTTGCAGAGTTAATGGATATGCCGGTGATCTATACCAATGGCAAAGAATTGTCGTTGGATTGTAATGTGTTGAATAATATCAACCAGGATCCTGCGGAATACGAATTGTATGTAGAGGTTGCAACAATTCAGAAAGAACAGTATCTGGAAGGATTGGAACAATTATTCTCAGGTGAGCAGGAGACCGGTTCGACAGGCAGTCGTTTAGAACAGATTGTGTTGCAGCTCCGGCGCTGGTATAGAAGTCTGCCACAGTGCGTAAAGATTGCGGATTATGAGCATATTGCAAATGAGCAGTATCATTTGAACTTTGGGAAAGCGGAATGCCGGATCATTCAATTGTTTAATCGCAAATTACAGAAATTTGAACTGAATGCTAGAGATTTTCTTTTTGCGGATATTCCACTGGCGGTTATGGGAGATAGCGGTTCAATGGATGATATCGCAGAATGTGTTGCAATATTAACCAAAGTTAAAAATGAAATGGATGCAATGCTGTCTAAGATGAAACAACAGGCACTTTGTGCAACAAAAGAGATCTTTGGAGGCAGCAAGGTGGATAATATCAATAATTGTCTGAAAGACTGGTACGACAGACAGAGTGAACAGGCAAAAAGTTATCTGCATAATACACAGATCAGTGGATTTATGAGTTATGTGGAGCATCTGAATTCGCATGATGAGGAACAGATCATCAGTAAACTTTCCAAATTAGTGATTGATGTGTATGTGGAAGATTGGAATCCGGATTCCCTTACACAGTACACCGAGGCGATGCGCAACATCCGTATGGAGATAGAAGGTATGCAGGATGTGGATATAACGGATGCACAGGGACAGAACAGTATAGAGTTTACGAATAGTCACGGACAACGGGTAAAGAAGTTCTTTCAGACGGAGGATGACAGCACCAGTTATTTCCTTAAAAATGCAATGGAAGAGGCAATGGATGAATTTGGCGATACATTGGAAGTGAATCAGAAGGTTAGTGTATTAGTAGCTATGTTAGATCATTTATTAAGTTAGGATACAGATGGATAAGGCAGGGGAGAGGATGAATGTGAGACGATATTTTGATAACGCGGCAACAACATATCCCAAACCGGAGGATGTCTATCAGGCGATGGACGAAACGGCAAGACTGCTGGGGGTAAATGCCGGAAGAGGTGGATATGAGAATGCAAGGCAGGCAAGCCGGCTGATTGAGGCGACCAAGCAACAGGTGCTTCAATTTGTCGAGGCGCAGACGGAGGCAAAAGTGGTATTTACGGCATCGGCAACGCTTGCCATGAATCTGGTGATCGGTGGAATTGAATGGAAAGATTCGGATGTGGTATATATTTCACCGTTTGAACATAATGCAGTTGCGAGAACCCTGCATGCATATCAGAAAAAATGGGGATTCTCGATTCTGGAATTACCGATATCAGAGGAACGGTTACAGATTGATCTGGATAAGACGGAATATGCATTTGTAAAGAATCCACCTGCTTATATATTTATGAGTCATGTGAGTAACGTGACAGGATATATATTGGAGATAGAGGAAGTGAGCAGGATGGCACGTTCGCATGGAGCGAAGATTGTTGTGGATGCATCACAATCATGTGGACTGCTTCCGATTGATGTCAGGAAAGGGGATATCGATATTGTTGTGTTTGCCGGCCATAAAACGATGTATGGACCATTTGGGGTGGCTGGTTTTGTAAATAATACAGGTATGGCGTTACACTCCTTTTTGTATGGCGGTACCGGGACAGATTCATTAAATCTTGACATGCCGGACGGAGAAGAACGATGGGAACCGGGGAGCCCGAATGTGGTGGCGATCAGTGGATTGCGAGCCGGTCTTTCTTATCTGCAAGAGCATGAACAGGTAGAGCAGCAGGAACGGGAGCTTACGCAGTATCTGGTGTCCCGGCTGGAGAATGTACCGCATGTTCGATTATATTTGCCATCTGACCGAAATCGTCATATTAGTATGGTCGCATTTAATATCGAGGGATACAAGTCAGATGAAGTCGGAATGATATTGGATCAGGATTATGGGATTGAAGTTCGTACGGGATATCATTGTGCACCATTGATTCATAAATATCTCAAAGATAAAGACAGCCTGGGAGTAGTCCGGGCAAGTATTGGCTGTTTTACGACAAAAGAGGATGTGGATGCGTTGATTGACGCGGTGAAGGAACTGGCGGAGGAGGGATAAGATGGCTTTTTGTGAGCTGGGTATAGCAAGGCAGTATAGAAGTTCAGAGCAGGATTATGTAAAAGATTTTTTGCTCCCGGTATTAAATGAAACAACTGTGTATAAACGGGCAGTAGGGTTTTTCTCGACAACGGCGTTGATTGATCTTTCAAAGGGTTTGACAAGTATGGCAAAAAGGGGTGGATCGATACAAATTGTGTGTTCTCCAAGACTTAGTGAAGAAGATCTTGAGGCAATTAACACGGGCTATAGAAAAAGAGAAGAAATTATTACAAAAGTCTTGGAAAATGCAATAGAGGATCCGGTGACTGAATTTGGAGAAGAACGGTTGAATCTGATTGCAACATTGATTGCACACGGAACGTTGGAGATGAAGTTAGCATTTTTAGAGGATGACAATGGGATTGATATATATCATGAAAAACTTGCTCTTTTCTATGATGCAGATGGAAATAAAATTGGATTCAATGGTTCTATGAATGATTCGGCAAATGCGTATAAGAATAATTTTGAATCTGTTTTTGTTTTTAAAAGCTGGAATGAGGAACAAAATGAATATGTGGAGGAATTAGAAAGCAATTTTGAAGGATTGTGGGATGATACAACGAGTAAGGTCAAAGTAGTTCCTTTTCCTAAAGTGATTATCGATAAGCTAAAAATATTTCAAAAAGGTCCGATTGACTATGATCTGGATTATAAGCAGTATGGAAGTTATAAAGGATATATGAAAGAGGATTTTCTGAAACTTCCGGAAGGAAATTTGCTACGAGATTATCAATTAGAAGCAATTACTAATTGGAAAGAACATCAGTACCGGGGCATATTTGATATGGCAACGGGTACCGGAAAGACATATACGGCATTAGGTGCCATTTCACGTTTGGGTGAAGACGTAGATGGAAAATTGGCAGTGTTGATCGTATGTCCGTATATTCACCTGGTCGGACAATGGGAAGAAGATGTTGTGAAATGGGGGATGCATCCGATCATTGCACATTCCCAGTCGACGACGAAAAACTGGAAACAGAAGCTGATAAATGCATTTAAGGTATTTCGTAATAAGGGCAAGCCATTTATATGTATTACTACTAATGCAACATATTGTGATAAAGATATTCAGACAATTCTTCAAGCAGTTACAGAGGATATGCATTTTCTTCTTGTTGTAGATGAAGCACACAATTTTGGGGCTGAACGCATTTCTCATCTGCTGCATGAGCAGATCAGGTATCGGTTAGCATTGTCCGCGACAATAGAACGACATATGGATGAAGAGGGGACAGAGCGTATCTTTCGATATTTTGGGGAGCGGTGTATTACATATTCGTTAGAAACAGCGATTGCAAATGGCAATTTGGTTGAATATGAATATCATCCGGTATATGCCTTCTTATCACAATCAGAGTTTCAACAATATCGTAAACTGACTAAACAGATAAGAAACTGTGTAGAGATGGAAAATGGAAAACAGGTTATCAATGAGGCCGGGCAGATGTTATTGTTCAAACGATCCCGGTTGCTGGCAGGTGCAGAATCCAAGATAGAGGTGTTGCGAGGATTGTTAGAGGAATACCGGCATGAAAGATATATGCTTGTATATTGTGGAGCAACGAATGTTGAGATAGAAGAGTCACCGACAGAAGATCCTAAGATAGAGAAACAGATTCGGTATATTACCAAAATGATGAATCGGGAATTTGATATTGCCACTCATCAATTTACATCGGAAGAGAATCTGAAAGAACGTAATCTGATCAAAGAGTGTTTTGCAGACGGAGACTATCAGGCAATTACGGCAATACGGTGTCTGGACGAAGGGGTGAATATTCCTGATATACGGACAGCATTTATATTAGCAAGTAGTCGGAATCCTAAAGAATTTATTCAAAGACGAGGGCGTTTGTTACGAACAGCACCGGGTAAAGATAAGGCGGTAATATATGACTTTGTAACATTGCCTAGAAGATTTGATGAGGTCGCATTTGGAGATTTTGAGGAAGACCGATCGATCATATTAGGAGAGATGGCAAGAATCCATGAATTTGGACGATTGGCCATGAACCGGTTAGAGGCAGACCATGTGCTGGATGAGTTACAGGATGTATATGGTGTAACAATAGATATGGAAGATTATATGCAAATGGAGGAGGACTATTATGAGTAACGAAAATGATTTGAATGAAGAAGTATTGAATCGGATGTATTTACGTATCTTAATGGAAGAATCAAAGAATCTCAGAACCGGAAAATTGGATGATCCCCAAATGGTAAAACAGATCGCACGAATCATTCAGACAGAGATGAAGGGGGATAAGTAATATGAAATTTCGGAAGATAAAAATGTATAATTTTATGCGCTATAAAGGAGAAAATGAGATTGAATTCTCAACAGATCCGGATAAGAATGTTACGGTTGTGTTGGGAAATAATACATTTGGTAAGACAACTATTGCACAGGCATTCCGTTGGGGATTATATGGCACCATTATTGATACACAATATGCAAAGAGTAAAGATACGAATATTCTGAACAATGAAGTATTAGCCCAGATGGGACCGAATGACAGAAAGTTAGTCAGTGTGTCAATTCAGATTGAGAATCAGGGCGTTACATATGAATTCAAGCGCAAAGCAGAATTTGTACGCAAAGGCTATAGTTATGCCGGTAAACAGATCAGTGATGAGCTAATATATAGAGAATGTCGGGATGGAGAATGGGATGAGTGGCAAAAGGGAGAGTTTGAGGATCGAATCCAGATGATGTTTCCGAGAGAATTATCCAATTATTTTCTGTTTGATGGTGAGCGGTGGAGCAGTCAGACGAATTCGACAAAGGATACAAAGGATGCAATCAGTACCATTATGGGAATCAGTCCGCTTGCATATATGAAGCAGCATTTAAAGGATAGTGGAAGTAAGAGTGTTGTGCGTAAACTAAGAGGGGCATATGTGACAGGTTCTGATTCAGAGTTAGAATTAAACAGGCAGATCAGGGATTACGAAACAAAGATTGAAAAGGCACAGGAAGCAATTCGGAGAAGTGAAGAAATAGCAGAGGATCGTGCCGGAAAGATTCAGGAATCAGAGGAGATACTTAGAAATAATAAAAAGACAGAGGACATGCTCAAAGATCTCAAGAGGGCAGAAAGGGATGTGGAGTATGGAGAAAGAAATATGGAGGGTTATTATAAAGATATTGTGAATCAATTTAGCGATTCATATAAATACTTTTCAGCCTCTTTACTGCAACGGGTAATTGATATGCTAAAGAACAGTTCAATTGAAGGGGCACAGATTCCGGACCTGACAGGAAGTACGATTGATTACCTGTTAGAGACGGGAAAGTGTCTGTGTGGACATCCGATTCTGCCGGATTCTCCTGAGTATAGAACATTAGTTGAATTAAAAAAGGTCATTTATCCGGAATCCATTGCAACATTTGTCAACAGTTTTCAAGATCGCTTGGAAATATGGCAGGGAGAAGGCAGGAAGGTATATGATGAAATTAAAGAAAAGGCGGAGGAATTCGAAGGAGCGAAGCAGACAAAAGAGGAAGCACAGGATGAGATCGACCGGTTGAATCGAAAAATCGACCGTACGATCAATTTCGAACAGGAACGCCGACGGATGAATAATAATATCCGGGAAGAAAGAACAGAACGTGATAAGATACGTGGCAACAAGAATAATATAGAAGAATACAAGATCAATATTGAAAAAATTGAGCGTAAACTTGATGAGACAAGAGAGAATACAGAGAAAAATCGAAAAGTGCAGAGAATGGTTGCTTATGCAGAGGCATTATATGAAAGGGCGGCACAGGAATATCAAAGGAAAGAGACGCCGTTGATGGGAGAATTGAATGATTTAATGAAAACCAATTTCTCTCAAATGTTTAATGAACAGGAAAAGGAAGCTATTTTAGAAGATGATTATAAGCTGCATCTGTACTATAAGAGAATAGGAGTTGATGGACAAAAGGTTCGCTATGAAGAAAAGATATTATCAGAAGGAGAATTGATCGCAAGGAATTTTGTGTTCATTGTCAGTATCCTTGAACTGGCGAAGAAAAAGAGATTGGAGGAAAAGGAAGAAGAAAGTTATGTATTGAATCTTCCGATTGTGTTGGATGCACCATTTTCAAAGTTGAGTGATGATAATATTGGATTGATTGCAAAGGTGTTACCATCTGTTTCGGAGCAGGTCATAATATTTATGCTTGATAAAGACTGGGAGGCTACAAAGTTGTCACAGTATACTGATTCTGCATTTGTATATCGGGTATCGAAGGAGCAGGATGCAAATAGTTCTAGCATTGAGAAATGTGGGGAGGTGTAGAATATGGCAAGAGAATTACAATTAAAATATTTTAATGATACGATCTATATTTGTGGAAAACATAAAGAAATGGTAGATAAGTTATGGGAACAGAATAAGATATCCAATTCTTTTTTTAAACGATTGATTGATCTATATGCGATTGCTGCGGTGGTTGGGTTGAAAATTGGTAGTCGAGTAAAAGAAGATTCATCACAGGAACGTAGAAATATTCAATTAGAGCAGATTGCAGGGTTCGAACAACAGTTAAATACGATTATGAAAATGGTTCTTCTGTTGGATGAATCAGAAGGTCTGTCGGAACAGGATCGGATTGAACGGGCATTCCGTAAGCCGGAGACGCAGGAACAGGTGCAGGAGAGAATGGAATTGTTTAATTCTTATGCAAGGGCAGGAATTGAGTTTCTGTATACCGAATTGGTTGAACGTACAAGAGATATTAATGATATATATACGGATGCAAGAGTGGCCAATATTGTAGCGTTGTTAGATAATGAGGAATTGGTTGGGGAATGAAGATATTTTTGGTGCGGTTAATAACGCATAAAATATAATATTAATCTCCAAGGGGGTGTTTATATGCCACAGACAATGCAACAATTGATACAACTATATGTTTCTAATATACATGATATATATGGATCCCATTTGAGGCAGATTATTTTATATGGTTCTTATGCAAGGGGTGATTTTCGCCCGGATTCAGATATTGACATTATGATTTTGCTGGATTTGTCGGATATAGATATCAAAAAATATAGACATCAACTTTCAGATATGACATTTGATTTTAATATGGACTATGATGTAGATATTAAGCCAATTGCTAAAAATGAAGAACATTATCGTAAATGGGTTGACAATTATCCGTTCTACTCTAATGTAAATAGAGAAGGGGTGAGGTTATATGTCGCAGCCTAATGAGAGCGGAACGCAAAAGGACTTAGTTTTATGCAAGTGGAAGAATAAGATTGACACGATTATAGTCATAAAATATAACATACTTAATAAAATAGATATGCAATATCTAAAACATTAAGAAGAGGGATGACTATGTTATATGATTATATCAAACAACATTATAAAGAAGCAGAACCGATTTTTTTTCAGAGCTGGGAAGAGGGAACATCACAAAGTCGGTATTGAACCAGCAATATGTATATGTATTACAAATGCTGGAACTCTTAAAAAATCTTGATGCTTACCTTGATTATTCATATGTAGAGGCAAAGGAGAAGTTTGCTGAATATATAGCGATTCACGGAATCAAAAGAAACGACGTTGATTGTTATATTAGAAAGTATCCGAAGGCAACATTTAAATATTATTATGAATTGGAGTTGGATCATGTACTTGTATAAAAATAGAGAATTTCGAAAGCTTTTCAAGTAATTGATCGTTTTTCAGAAGATATAGATATTACTTTTACGGAACATTTGGGTGAAGCAGGTAGAAAAAATATTTTCAAAACATATTTGAGAGAGCCGATTATCCGGCTCTTTTCTTTTGAGGTCGGAAAAAGTGTATAAAAACACTAAATTCAGGTCGGAAAAAATGTAATGTACTATAATTAATGTGAGCAGAACCCGTTAAAATTCAATGATTTGTAATGAATCAACAGGAACACATTCCCCTCTCTTGCATACAATAAGGATATAGATTGCCTCATCAGTCGATAGAAAATTCGTCCTGAATATATTACAGAATCATTGTCATTTGCGCGCATTTGTGAGAAAATACAAATAAGGTGTGCATTTTTGCCGGTGACAGGAGTGCCACAGCCGATTCAGGACTTTATAATAGGAGAAAAAGGATACGATGGAAGGAACAGCATACACTTATATAGTGGAATGTGGAGACGGAAGCTTATATACCGGTTGGACGAATCATTTAGAGGAACGGATCATGAATCATAATAATGGAAAAGGCGCCAAATATACCAGAGCAAGACTTCCGGTGCATTTAGTATATTATGAAGTGTTTGCGACGAAACAGGAGGCAATGCAGCGGGAATGGGCAATCAAACAACTGACACGCAAAGACAAGCTATTGCTGATTGAACAATTGCAGCCGGAGGAAGACCGGAGTTATACGATCCATCGGATTAACGAAGGATTACAGAGTGCTCAATAAATTATACAAATACGATACATAGAGTGACTATGATCCGATTACAGTGATGTTGCAAAAACATTACTGAATATACAATCGTAAGATAGAGAAGTGACAAGAATGAACAAACGATATCAGAGATTTTATAAAACCAACACGAATAGAAGACGGGCAGGGAGTGGAACAGGGCGAGCAATCCGTGTAAATGAGCGGAAACGGCGGCTTCTGGCAACGGGGGTTGTTATCATTTCTGCCTTTTTTGTGTTGTTTGCGGTGATTTATTCTTTTCAATACTACTACCGGCAAATGCACAAAGAACCGGAGGTTGCAACAACGGAAGAAGTGATACAGGTACCTCCGCTTGCCGGCGTAGCAGAACAGTTCCCGGATCTTCCTATTACGGAGGAATTCTTAGATGTCAACCAGTATTCCAGACCGGGGATCGCACTGTCAACGAATCCGGAATATGTGGTCATTCATTATACGGCGAATCCGGGTTCAACTGCCGAACAGAATCGTAACTATTTTGAGAATCTGAAGGATACCGGAGAGACTTATGCAAGTGCACAGTTTGTGATCGGATTAGAGGGTGAGATCATTCAGTGTGTGCCTTGTGACGAGATGGCGTATTGTTCCAATAGTTTTAATGACCGCTGCATATCTATTGAGATGTGCCATCCGGATGATACCGGTAATTTTAATGATGCAACATATAATAATTGCGTGTATTTAGTAGCGCAGCTCATGAATTATTATCATTTGGATATGGATCATTTGATACGGCATTATGATGTGACGGGGAAGAATTGTCCAAAATATTTTGTGGAACATGAAGACCGCTGGGAGGTCTTTAAGGACTTTGTAAAACAGTATCGGGAGAAATATCAAAATGGCGAAAAATAATGGAATATTATCTTGCAATATAATACGCTAACAAGTATGATAGATATAGTGTTTTCGTAAGCGAGAAGACGCAACACATTGTAGTTGTGACAGAATAAGAGACGGAATCTTTGAGGGTGCCTTGCATAAGAGATAAGATGCCGAGGGAGAAACGTTGTTGTCACGACATGCTTAAGAGAAGGGAGATATTATGAGCAAATCAACAATCAACAAAGAAGCAATCTATGACGCAAGACAGCTTGGTGTACCAAGGATGTTAATTCTTGGACTCCAGCATATGTTTGCCATGTTTGGCGCTACGGTATTAGTACCACAGCTTACAGGGTTAAGCATTTCTGCAACTCTTTTGTTTGCAGGATTAGGAACTTTATTATTTCATTTTCTGACTAAAGGAAAAGTACCAGCATTTCTAGGTTCATCCTTTGCGTTTTTGGCAGGATATGGTGCCATTGCACCGAATGGAGAACGGGAACTTCTTCCATATGCCTGTTTTGGTGTTGTATTTGCATCATTGTTATATTTTGTGTTAGCCGCATTGATCAAGATTTTCGGAATCAAGAAGGTTATGAAGTTCTTCCCGCCGGTTGTAACCGGACCGATCATTATCTCAATCGGATTGACTTTGTCACAGTCTGCGGTGGATAACTGTTCCGCAAACTGGATGGTTGCGTTAGTGGCTATCCTGATCGTTGTAATCTGCAACATCTGGGGTAAGGGAATGATCCGCGTTATTCCAATCATCTTAGGTGCAGTTGGTTCCTATGCAGCAGCGGTTGCATTTGGTGATGTCGATTTTACGGCAGTGAAAGAAGCAGCCTGGTTTGGAGCGCCATTTGCTATGCAGGATACGGTATTTCATATTTTCGAAGCACCGGATACTTCTTTAATGATCACGGCGATCATTACGATCATGCCGATTGCGATTGCTACGATGATGGAGCATATTGGAGATATCGCAGCGATTTCTTCTACGGTTGGTCAGAATTTCTTGGAAGATCCGGGACTTCATCGTACGCTGGTTGGTGATGGTCTGGCAACTTTGGTGGCTTCCCTGTTTGGAGCGCCTGCCAATACAACATATGGAGAGAATACGGGTGTATTAACACTTTCCCGTGTATATGATCCAAGGGTGATCCGGATTGCAGCATGTTTTGCTGTGTTGTTATCATTTTCACCAAAGTTTGCAGCAGTGATCAGTTCTATGCCGGCAGCAACCTGTGGTGGTATTTCAATCGTATTATATGGTATGATCTCAGCAGTTGGTGTTCGTAATGTGGTTGAGAATCAGGTAGACTTCAAGGAGTCAAGAAATGTTATCATTGCAGCACTGATCTTGGTGTTGTCAATTGGTATTAAGTATAGTGCAGCAGGTGCGATCAACATTACAATTGGTGAAGTGACCATTGGCTTGAGCGGTCTGGCAGTTGCTTCGTTGGTTGGTATCATTTTAAATGCGGTATTGCCGGATTTTTCTACGGAGGAAGTAGTAGAGGGTAAAGAGCCAAAGTCCTTAAAGTAGGATGTTTGTAACAAGAGAGATTTATATTATAGAAATAGATAAAATAGGGTAAAGTATTTTGCGAACTTTAATATAGAACGAGAATGAAAACGGAGAGAAGGAGTGTAATTATGGAGAGAGAGAATGTAACAATATTAGATCATCCGCTGATTCAGCATAAGATTTCTATGTTGAGAGATGAGAGAACCGGAACCAATGAGTTTCGTAAACTGGTAGAAGAGATTGCAACGTTAATGGGATTTGAAGCATTGCGTGATCTGCCATTAGAAGATGTGGAAGTGAAGACACCGATTGAGACCTGTATGACACCAATGATTGCAGGTAAGAAGTTGGCGGTTGTACCGATTCTTCGTGCCGGACTTGGTATGGTTAATGGAATCTTAACGCTAGTTCCGTCAGCCAAAGTAGGTCATATCGGACTTTGCAGAAATGAAGTGACACATGAACCGGAAGAGTATTATTGCAAATTGCCACATCCAATTGATCAGCGTACAATTGTTGTTGTGGATCCAATGCTGGCAACCGGCGGTTCTGCAGTTGCTGCTGTGGATTTCATTAAGGCAAGAGGTGGTAAGAACATTAAGTTTATGTGTATTATTGCTGCACCGGAAGGAATTGACCGTCTGATGGAAGCACATCCGGATATTCATCTGTATGTTGGACATCTTGACAGATGTTTGAATGAAAATGCATACATTATGCCGGGTCTTGGTGATGCAGGAGATCGAATCTTCGGAACCAAGTAAACTTATATACCCTTGCACAGCGTAAGGGACGGATGTGCGAAATATTTAGGGTGTAGTATCAGTTGTATAGATGCAACAGTAT
>ERZ779681.362-NODE-362-length-16160-cov-29.0165_pt1 | contig 16160 bp, 18 predicted proteins | sample MGYA00511905_ERZ779681 | MGnify/ENA primary metagenome ERZ779681 (study PRJEB29588, sample SAMEA2144578) | human gut metagenome | biome: human gut; feature: human-associated habitat; material: faeces | place: Denmark | collected 2008/2010 ... | reverse complement strand
CTGCCCGATGGATGGTGGCTATAAGGCGAGCTTCGAAAGGTTTGTGATAGAATCCATAGGAGCAGAGTGAGGAATGTTGAATTTCCCCACACTGATCTCACTGATCTCACGGATCTTTTACTCCTTCGGATTTTTTACAGAGAGGCAAAATGAGAATCCCCGTTGCCTGTAACGAAGAAAAATCCGTGAGATTCGTGAGATCCGTGTGAGCCCTTCAAAAAAATATTCAAGAAATCGCTTGGCGTTTTCGAAAGAAAGTCGTATATTTGCAGGCGTAAAGATATAAGTTATCGTTATGAGTCGTGTTAAGTTAAACATAGATAAATCCATTCTTGCTTGGGCTATAGAACGCTCAGGTAAGGATTGCTGTGCGTATCTTGAGCAGCATCCTAAGGTAAAAAAGTGGATGGATGGTTTGGATAGGCCGACTCTTAAGCAGTTAGAGCGGTTTGCCAAGGAGCTTTTTGTGCCAATGGGCTATCTGTTCTTACCAACCCCTCCTGTCGAGACGATGCCTATACCTTTGTTCCGCCGAATCAATGACAAGCTCGACATCAATGTCTATGATACGGTCAATGAGTTGCAGGAACGACAAGAGTGGTTGAGTGGTTATCTCCATCAACGTGATTTTTCCAAAGTTCCTTTTGTGGGAATTCATCGTGTGGAAGATGGCATTGATAAGGTATGTTCTTCTATGCGCCGAATTCTAGGCTTGCCTGTCAACTGGATGATGGAATATAGCAAGGTAGATGATGCTTTGAGATTCCTGACAGAGACGATAGAAAACCTGGGTGTAGTCATAAGCTATAATAGCGTAGTCGGTTTTAATAATAAGCGACCTATAGCTGTTGAAGAGTGTCGTGGCTTCGCTTTGGTGGATGATTATGCTCCGTTTATCTTTGTCAATAGTAGGGATGCCAAGTATGCCCAGATGTTTACTTTGGTGCATGAATTTGCGCATATACTGACAGGATATAGTGCCGGATTAGGTAATAGCGACATTTCCAGTACGGATATTACGGAACAATTCTGCGATGCAGTGGCTGCTGCATACCTTGTGCCGGAAAACTTACTGAAAGAAGTCTGGACAGAGGTGGGTGAAAACTATGAAATCTTGTCAAAGAAATTTAAGGTTAGTCGCTTTGTTATCGCTCGATGTGCAAAGGATTATGGCTTGATTACGAAAGAGCATTTCTTTGCTTTATATCAGAAATGGAAGGGAGAGCCTCTTGTCCACAAAGAAATAAAAGGTAGCGGCGGTGATTTCCGTCGTACAGCCATCAAGAGAGTGAGCCGTTTGTTCCTGATACATGTAAGCAATGCAGTAGAGAACAATGCGCTGCTCTATATGGATGCATTCCGTTTGACGGGACTAAAGGGTGATACTTTCCGTAAAGTTGTTGGTAAGCAGTCACTTTAGGCCGTCTTGCGTACGTTAATAAAAATATATACCTTTGCCCCGAATTTTAAATTTGGGACAAAATGAATATAAACGAAGAAGGCAAGTACTATGCCTCAATGGTTCGTAAGTTTCGAACCGAGTACAAAAGCAAGAACCTTCATGGGTTCTGTAAAGAGCAAATTGATAGACTTACTCGCTCATAGATGGCAGCTGGCTACTGTTACTGCTGGGCATAAATTCAAATGATTTATTCTTAAAAGATAATAAAAAAGCATTCATTTTATGGCTTAACGTACCTAAAGTGACCGCTTACAATCTTTCGAGACTAAGCAACTTATTCGTGTAATTCGTGCAATTCGTGTTCCGAAAAAAAATACGTAATTCGCGTGCAGAGAAATATCTATTGCTGTGAGGCATAGTGACTACCGTTGCTTGCAACGAAGAAATCTGTGTAAATCCGTGAGATCTGTGGGACATTAGAATAAACTCCTCATTCGAGTGACGACAAGTGCAGAGCGATACTGCAATGAGGAACAAAAAAGTATATAATCATGAAATCTTATTTCTCAATAAAACCAGGAGCAACCTTCTTTTTAGGTAGCTCCCGCACCCTCATCTATCATAAAGACGATGTCGAGATCATTTACAAGACCAAGACACCATCCGGCAAGACCTACTACGCCCATGTCTATTTGATGTTGGGCGGAGAAAACTCCGTTACTCTTTATGCCGATTGGGGTGATTACTTTTTGCATCTTTCAAGCATCAAAGACCAGGAGCATTTCTTTGGAATAATGAAGCGTCCGTGTCCAACCTTTGTCCAGATATGGCAGAGCGAGCATCCCGACAATATATTTGTTATGTCAGCCAATGCCGGTCAAACCATGGGCTTAGGAATGGATATCGAGAACGTAGATTATCGCAATCTCGCTCCAACTTACCTTCCTTTCCATCCTTTGGTAGAGTTAGGTCTAGACAAATTCATAGATGCCGTCAATAAATTATATGTAGAACTCAATTCCCACTGTCCCCTGAAACTCTGGAAAGACCGTTTGGTTGCAGTATGGGGTGAAGAAACAAAATAAAATAGCAATATACCAATGAATAAAGAAGAAAGAAATTCCTTTCGAAAGGAAATGCTCGGTAAGTTAGAAGAACAATGGGCTAAGAATAATCGCCCTGAAGATGACCTCTTCTATTACCACCCTTCAGAAGATAAAATCGTCCTCTCCCATGCCCTGTTCTGGGTTATGACCCAAAATATAAAAGGTAAGGTAGGCAAGGAAAAGTACTTATTGCTTCTCCGCCAATATCAGGAAGAGATGCTCGAAGCTTACCTGACGGAATCAGAAGATTTCAAAGACCTGCTTCACTATTGTAACGTCATATACAATACTCTTCCTGTAATCCTTCGAAGCATGTACGATTTCCGAATCCACTTAGATGCTCGCAAGCTAGCCGCCATAACAATCGTCGCTGGCGGCTATGGTGGTGATATGCCCGAAGACCAGGCTTATGACCTCCTCGACGATATAGACTTCTATTATAATAAGGTGAAGTGCCGCAAGATAGAAAAGCTCTTGCCGGTATTGAACAAACTGGTGATACAAGAGCAAAAGTTCCTTTAGCTAGTGTTAGGGAATACTTCTATCACATACCTTTGGGAATAAAATCTGCGTGGAATTTGGACTTGAAGCAAAAACTCCTCCAAAAATTTGGTTGTTTCATATAAAAACCTTATATTTGCAGGCGATATTGAAATAAAAATAAAGAATTATGGGAAAAATTATAGATAAGACGGTAACAAAGATAGTTACAGAAGAGGGTATCTCTCTCTTTCGCCGTGTAACTAAGGTTTTGATGCCAAATGGCAAGTATCGTTATCCTGTAGATTATTTCGATGCAACTCCCGGAGTTGTTAAGGTTTCGAAAGAAGAAATGGATAAGGTTGCTATACCTGTTTACAAAAAGTTAATCTAATGGAACGGTTGATGTCTGATGGTTATCCTTTTATCTTTCAAATGATAGATAAAAGTGAGAGTGATGAGTATCTGATTCAGACCTTGCAATATCGGTTTAAGTCAGACAAATCCCATCATGCCTATATCGTAAGAGTTGAATGTTATAAAAATCATGCTTATTGTGTGAAGTTCTTCGATAAGGCAAATATCAACAGTAAAAATAAGTTTAGTCTTCGTTCCAATACTTTTGAGGTTAGAACGATACTCTATACAATGTTTCATATAATGTTAGATGTATTGAAACGAGACGAAAAAGCTTCATTCTTTTTTATTGGAGCAGAAGACGAAAAAGATCAGGATGGAATGGTTTCCCGTCGTTTCCGTCTTTATCGTCGTTTCGTGCTTTCAACGGTTTCTGATGACAAGTTCGAGCATTTTAGAAGAAATGATTTATCTTTGTATATACTTGTAAATAAGGAATATGTAGAAGATACATCCTCTTACGCTGATGAACTAGCAAATATTGTGCAACAATATTTATAAGATAACATCCTCATTCGAGCGACGACTAGTGCAGAGCGATACTGCAATGAGGAACAATACTACGGCGGGTTACCCGCCCATCTTAAGCAAAGAAAAATAAGCGTTTTACGATTGTCGCTTTACAATCCAAACAATCGTACTGCTTCTAAATTTTATAATACTCAATCAAATTATGATTAATTTAAGAATCACTGGTCTTTACAACAGAGGCCAACAGGATGAGTACGTCGAATTGGAAGCAGCGGCACGTTGCGACCTCGAAGGACTCATGCTCGTACGTTATCTCTACAATGCGGAAGGCTTCCCTATTTATAGCCAGGCCCGTCTCTATGAGTTTCCCGATACGAATCTTCGCAAGGGAAACCGAGTTCGTCTCTATTCTGGTTTCACCAAAGAAAAGAAAGTCCGTACTCCAGAAGGAGTAACCTACAACTTCTCTTGGAACCTCAACACCCCAATATGGGACGGCAACCATGTAGAGTGTTACATTATGAGTCCAGACGAGCGAATCGGTTATGCTCCATGCGATCCTATCGAAGACCATGAGTCACCTGCCGAGCGAGGCACTTTCCTACCATTAGGAGAGGAGCTGGGTATGTCATTAGCCAAAGCCATTGTCGAAGGCAATGTGCAGGTGCATGATGAAACCCTAGGTTTTGTACCACTTAAAGTAACCGGTGTTCCCGAAGACGAGAAAGTCTTTTTCGAGAATGGCGACTTTGAAGGTCTCCTCAAGCACATGCAGGAAAAGGGCGAGATAGGAACCGCCAAGCCTTCAAGGAAGACGAAGAAAAGCAAGAAGAGTAAGTAATGTACCGCTCACCTCCCTGCGCCGAAGGCGTTGGGAGGTACTTATAGTATTTTTAGTTACCCTATCGTAACTATCACATATTACAGTTACGCTTTTGGCTATACTTTATAGTGTTAAGTTAATCATGTTAAACAACAAAACATTCAGTTTCTAGAAATACATTCTATCTTCACTTAGTATTGTGGATGGCGTTGTAATTATGTCGAGTTGAATGTTTGTATAATTTGAGATAATTATGAAAAATGATTTGTTTTATAAACAAATAAAGGTTAATGCCTTGAATAAACCCGTGATTAGCATATTTGAAAAATATGCAAGGCAGCATCCTGATTTTCAGATTTTCATCATAACTTCTCCTTTGGGTGAAAGATACATGTATCAATATGAAGAGAATGCTCTTATTGCGTTGGTTCCTAATCATAAATTGATATTTATAAACTTGACTGACGATAAGGAATCTTTTGATGGTTATGTGGATGAGGTTACACTAGATTTAAACTCTATTTCTGACAAGTATAAGTATATGGACTATATTGGCAGAGTTATAACTTGGAGGAAAGAAGTCGTTGAAACAATTTCATATAATGCTGATTCTTTTGATGTTGATAAATTGATGTCGCAAACTTATCTGCGAGGAGAACTTGGAAGAAAAGCTGACCTTTTAATCTCTCTGTTAACAGGTAGTATAAATGATATAGATAAGGTAGGGGTACAACAGCCAGAAACCATCTTAGAGAAAGTTAAGAAAAATATAGTTCTGTTTGATGGTGAACAGACTCGATTCATTTTCCAAAATTATGCTGTTAAAAAAATGATTTCAGTTCAAGGATTATCTGGTACTGGTAAAACGGAATTGTTATTGCATAAACTTAAGGAACTATATATAAAAGATGAGAAATCAACAATATTCTTTACTTGTCATAATATAGCCTTGGCTGACAAATTGCGTCAAAGAATACCAAGATTTTTTGATTTTATGATGGTCCACAAGCAGATTAAATGGAATGACAGATTATGGATGTCGAGAGCTTGGGGATCAAAAAGTGATTCTAATTCAGGTCTATATTCGTACTTATGTAATTTTTATAATATTCCATTCTGTCGTTATGCTCCTGGAGTTAATTATCAGATTATATTTTCTAAAGTTCTTGATGTTTTGAATGCAATACCATCAAAGAACTTCAAGCCTTGCTTTGATTACATTCTTGTAGATGAAAGTCAAGATTTTCCTGAAGTTTTCTTTGATGTTTGTAAAAAAGTTGTTCGCCACAATGTATATATGGCAGGAGATGTTTTTCAAGATATATTTGATTCTGTTAAAAAGAAAAAATGGGGTGTAGATATCGTTTTGAATCGCTGCTATAGAACGGATCCAAGAACATTGATGTTTGCTCATGCTGTGGGGCTTGGATTATTTGAGGAAAACAAACTAAATTGGTTTGACAAACAAGGTTGGGAAAATCTTGGTTATAAGACAGACTATTCTGAAAAGAATTATTTGAAATTATCAAGATATCCAATAAAGCGGTTTGATGATATACAGACAGAACAAAGTTTAGTGATTGTCAATGATACTACAATCAGAAAAGTAAAGCAGATTATTCATGAAATCCAAGATGAAAATCCTGATGTTGTCCCAGGCGATATTGCTATTATCTATGTAGATGATGGGCGTGATATCTATAACTATATGGATGAATTGAGTAATGCTATAAATAAGGAGTTTGGCTATCTCGTTAGAAGAGGCTATGAAGATAAATCCGCAACAGAGGATTCTGTTTATATAACAAATACAAATAATGTGAAGGGCCTGGAATTCCCTTTTGTTATTTGTATTACAAATAAAATCAAATGGCAATATAGATATCGCAATTCATTGTACACGATGTTGACGCGTTCTTTTATTAAGTCGTATTTGTTAGTTACATCAGAAGATGGTCTTGATATCTTTAGAGAAGGAATTCAATATATAAATCAAAATAATTGTGTAAGAACTCATATTCCAACCGAAGAACAGCAACACAACATTAATAAGCAGATTGTTGAACTTCAAGCTGATCAAGTAGAGTCTTTTCAAGATATTTTGGAAGGTATCTTTGAAGATTTAGGAATAACAGATGCCTATAAGCAGACACAGTTAACGAAGGCTTTGGAGACTACCAAAATAGATAAGTTTGATAAGGCGCTTGTTAAAAAATTTATAGAAACAAATTTGGCATTCTTTTCATGAAAAAACTCAAATTTAAGATGCATGGTAATCTTAGGTATTTGGCTTTCCCCGATCATCTTTTGAAGGATAGAAGGGAATTGCTTCTCATATTATTGGAAGCTTGTCGATTTATGCAACAAAACTCAATTGTTGATCATGCAGATAATCTCTTGTTGTTAGTTGTTAATGATATGAGCCGTTTGTTTTTTTGTGTAGGTAAAAAGATGTACTCTATAAGTTTTCCTTTTCAAGTACATTGTTATCCTATGGTTCATTTTGATTTTGATAATGTTGACATTGATTCTTGTATGATTTCAAATTTGTGCACATTTTTGAATTCAAAGGATTATGATGAGAGAAGCATTTTGGATTTTGCGACTCCTATATTAGAACAGGAAGAGTTATTTTCAAAAGATTTTTGGAAAGTATTGAAACATTTGCTTACATATGAAATAGGGTATGTTAGGTATGATGATGATATAGAAGGCTTCAAGTCAGCTGCTAATGCAGGAAAACCTGATTTACATCCTCGATTTCATTATGATGTAAACCTTACTCAACAATCTGCATTTAAAATAGGACTTGATAAGCAAATGACACTTAATAAATTTGTCGACTTTTTAGATGATACAAAGACTAGGAAAACAATCAAAGTCTGACTTTGATGGTTGATTCGTAGAAGTGTATTAATTGATGGCAAGATAATTAAGGTAGCATCAATATGATACTTTATAATCAGGCGGTCCCATCCCGCACAACCATGGCGAAGACCTTTGATGGTCAGCCAACCTTATAGCGTAGCGGTTCTGAGCACCGGAGGGCGGTTACATCCCTAATCCCTATGGTAGGGATTTAGGGCTTGGGTATAGGGTAAGGACCCTCCCGCAGGGGAGGGACAGGTGGGGCATATACAGCACTGCAGGGCGGTTTCCCTCTTCTTCCCTGAGGGGAGAAGACCAAGATGAGAGGTGGAGCCTTCCTTAACGGTAAGGAAGGACGGGTAGGTTTTCGAAAAAATAACACTATAATGATGAATGATTTTAAGAATATAAAAGTAGCAGTAGCCGGTACCGGCTACGTAGGTCTGAGTATAGCAACGCTATTGTCTCAGCACCATCATGTAACAGCAGTAGATGTAATCCCAGAGAAGGTGGAGAAACTCAACAATAAGATTTCTCCAATCCAGGACGATTACATCGAAAAGTATTGCTATATCGCTGCAGCGTAAGCAAGGACATCCGCTTGTATGAATGCAAGAACTGCGTGGTCCATGCAGCCGATGAAAGCAAGGTGATAGTTCAAGGCTTGGATGGCTATATCGTAGCCGAAAAGAATGGACAACTGCTTGTTTGTTCTTTGAAAGAGGAACAGAGGATTAAAGAATTTAGAAAGTAATATATGTCAAATCAAACATCAGATAATAATAAACGAATAGCGAAGAATACACTACTTCTATATCTTCGAATGTTTTTTACAATGGCAGTTTCTCTTTATACAAGTAGAGCTGTATTAAATACATTAGGAGTAGTAGATTATGGTGTATATAATGTTGTCGGTGGTATAGTTGTGGTATTCTCGTTTGTAAATGGAGCTATGGCTACAGCTACACAAAGGTATATAACCTTTGCCCTTGGAAAGCAAGATGAAAACTGGTTAAAAACAGTCTTTTCGACATCTTTACAGATACATCTCATGTTATCTGTGGTTGTAGTGCTATTAACTGAAACCATAGGATTATGGTTTCTTTATAATAAGATGCAAATACCTGTTGATAGAATATCGGCTGCTTTCTGGGTTTTACAGTGCTCGATAGGAACAAGTGTTATCATGATATTGAGTGTGCCTTATAATGCCACCATAATTGCACATGAAAGAATGTCGGCTTTTGCTTATATTTCCGTGCTGGAGGTTATATTAAAATTGGCAATTGTTTTTTTGCTGTTAATTTCACCTTTTGATAAGTTGATATTTTATGCCATTCTCTTCATGCTAGTTCAGTTAGGTATTCGTATTTGTTATAGTACCTATTGCCAACGTCATTTTAAAGAAACTATATATCGTAGAGTCTGGAATAAAAGCTTGTTTAAGGAAATGCTGGGATTTGCAGGTTGGAATGTATTTGGTAATATGGCTGGAATGCTATCTGCTCAGGGCGTTAATTTGATATTAAACGTATTTTTTGGTCCTGCCATAAATGCTGCTCGTGGTCTGGCAGTCCAGGTTCAAACCGCAATCGAACAGTTTGCTGCAAATTTTCAGATGGCAGCTAACCCTCAGATAACGAAAACCTATGCACAGGGTGACTTGGAAAGTATGAATAAGTTGATAATACGCACATCACGTATTACATTCTTCTTGCTCTTCATGTTTACATTACCTCTGTTTTTCTATGCAGAAGGCATTTTGAAATTGTGGTTAAAAATAGTACCTCAGTATACTGCTATATTTCTTCAGCTGTCTTTGTTGGTATCTATTGTTGATGGTGTTGCCTATCCTTTAATGACAGGTGCTCAAGCAACGGGTAAAATAAGAAAGTTCTTAACCGTTATTGCTGTAATTGCATTAATGATAGCACCTGTTTCATATGTAGTTTTAAAGCTAGGTGCTAAACCTTATATGGTATATGTTGTTCATCTGGTAATTTGCTCTAGCATTTTTGTTGTTCGTCTCTACTTAATTAAACCATTAATAAATCTTAATATAAGTCAATATTATAAGGAATTATTTTCTAGTATATTTCCCGTTGCTTTTATAAGTACGCCTATAGCATATTTTATTTCCGTTTTCATGAAGGATACCCATATAGTATCATTATTCTTTGGAATGGGATTATGTATTCTAGTTGTATTGCTAACTACTTATCTTTGTGGTTTGGAAAAAAGAGAAAGAATGTTTGTTAATAATAAATTATCATCAGTTCTATGCAAGGTAAAACATTAAAAAAAAGGTTGTTGTTCGTTGGGTATGATGTAACAGATCCTAATTCTTGGTCTGGTACTCCTTATGCTATATATACAGAGTTTATTAGACAGGGAGTTGAAGTCGTTACATATAATCCTTATAAATGGAAGCAGAATAGAATAGCTAATATATTTGTTCGTATTTTGCATAAAACTATATTGCCTTCTTTGGGCAATGATTTATCAGTTTGGGATCAATTGATTTTAAGTATCTTAATTAAAAGAAAATTAAAGAAAGAAGGGATTGATATTGTATTCTATACAGCAAATGGCGCTAGTATATCAAGTAAAAAGATACAGTCTTATCTTTTTTCAGATGCTATATCTCATGAAAGATATAAGTATTATCCTTACGCTAAGAAAAGAAGTAAATGGAAAGATAAGCTTTTAAATTTTTTACTAATTAATTCTGAAGACAGACAGTTCCTTTCTATGGAGCATATTTTCACCCAGTCTGATTGGGTGAAAAATTACCTACATGACGATTTAGGTTATCCCGAAGATAAAGTAGAAAAGGTTGGCTTCGGACTGAACGTAAAGCTTCTTGAAGGAAAAAAGAATCATGATAATAACTTATTATTGATTGTTCTTCGAAAAGGAAATGAGAAGTTAAAAGGACTTTGTTTGCTATTAGAGGCATTTAAAGAAGTTAAAAAGCAAATACCGGAAGTAAGACTTGCTGTTGTTGGTACAGATGGTGAAAAACAAGATGGTGTAACCTATTATTATAACCAACCTCGATCAGTAACATTAGAGTTATTTAAACAAGCTACTTTATATGTTATGCCTGCTTTAAATGAACCAAACGGTCAAACATATTTAGAGGGGTTGGCTAGTAAGGCTCCAATCGTTGGCTTAAATCGATTTGCTTTCCCTGAATTCTCTGGTTATGGTAAATATGGTTATATATGTCAGAATGAGGATCCTAAAGAACTAGCTGATATTCTGATACAAGCATTAAGTAATAAAGAAAGCTTAAAGGAAAAGGCAAATGCTGGCTACAATTATATAGCAAATCTTAATTATAATTGGGAAAATATTGTCAAACGATTTATTGAAGTAATATTTAAGTAGTATATGAGACCATTACACATTATAATGCCAATGGCAGGTGAGGGGAGTCGCTTTTTGAAAGAGGGATGGACTACACCTAAACCATTGATTAAGTTGCACGACAAAGAATTGTTTCTTCGTGCTATCGGGAGTGTCAAAGTAGAAGATGCTCCGATGAAGTATTCGTTTATTGTTCGACAGGAACATATAGACAAGTATCAAATAGATGAGAAGATTAAGCAGATACTTCCAGATGCAAATATCTTCTCTGTTCTGAAAACAACAAGAGGTGCTGTCGAGACTTGTTTGATGGCTCGTTCTGCGATTGCACCAGAAGATTCCATCGTTGTTATGGATTGTGATTTGGAGTTTAAAAGCAAGGATTATGTAGAAAATATCGAATCTATTCTGTCTAAGTCAATAGAAGATGTAGATGGTGGAATGCTGGTATCTTTCGACTCAGACCTTCCAAAGTATAGCTATGCTGAGGTAGATGCTGATATGAATGTTATCAGAACTGCAGAGAAAGAGGTGATCTCTCATCATGCTCTTTGTGGAGCTTATTTCTTCTCAAAAGCCCAGAGTTTCTTGAATGCTGCAGATGCAATGTTGGCTGATACTCATTTCTCAAAGCCGGAGTTCTATGTATCTTTGCTTTTCAATACACTTTTGCAGAATGGTGAGCATGTAAAGTTAGCTAAAATGGAGGAGTATTACTCATACGGCACACCGGAAGAACTAAAACGCTATATGTAATGTCACAGATAAAACTACTGGTAACAGACTTTGACGGGACTTTGGTAGATACCTTCGAGGCTAATTTCTTGGCTTACCAAAAGGCTTTCTCCCAGTTTGGCTTGAATTTAACTGAGCAGCAATACCAAGATTGTTTCGGTTTCCGATTCGATGACTTTATGGAGCATATGGGAATCTCTGATACAGTCATCAAGCAAGGTATCAGAAAGGCTAAGGGTGATTGTTACCCTCTCTTCTTTGACAAGTTGCAAGTCAACCATTCTCTCCTTTCTATGTTGAAGTCCTTCAAGCAAGCAGGGGGATTGACTGCTGTGGCATCTACGGCACGAAAGAAAAACTTAATGAATGCCTTGGAGCATATAGGAGCGTTGGAAGCTTTTACGCTGATTATAGCTGGCGAGGATGTTGAGCATGGAAAACCCAATCCTGAGATATATAATAAAGTTTTAGAGAAGTTGAATATCCAGCCTAGCGAAGCTTTGGTCTTCGAGGATTCTCCTGTAGGCATAGGTGCAGCTGTTGCTGCTAATCTTTCTTATGTTCAAATAACAAAAGACTATTTTTATGGAAATACAAGTAAAAGGTCATAGTGGCTGCCAGATAGATATTGTCAATGACGGCAATAATCTGTATATCTATAAGAGTACACATGACCCTAAATATATCAATCGCCTCTACTTGCAAGCTAAAAAACAGCAAGAGGCATGTAGAAGAGCTTATCAGCATATACGTATTCCTGAAATCTTTGAGATAGACAAAACGGATGAACATCTCATCATCAAGATGGAGTATGTGTATAGCAAGAACTATATCGATTATTTTGAGGATGCAGGGTTCGACAATATCAGTTATTTTGTCAAGGCCTTGAAAATCTTCATGAATGCCGAGATAGAAGATTCTCCTCTTCGAAAGGTCAATACCCAGATTGTTAAAGATAAATTCTTGGATGTTTGCAATAAATGCCATGTGAATGAATTCTTGAAAGGTGATAAAGAGATAGAGGCTTTGCTGGAGAAATGTAGCAAGGTGTTTGAGCAACTACCAATTGAGATTGAAATCCCGATTGGAAAGTGTCATGGTGATTTGACTTTCTCAAATATCCTCTTCAATGGCAACAACTATTATCTCATCGACTTCCTGGATTCTTTTATCGAGTCTCCTTTGCTCGACCTTGTAAAGATTCGCCAGGATTCTCAGTATGAATGGTCCCGCTTGATGTATGAAGGAGATGTAGACTTGGTAAGATTGAGCATCATATCTCAGAAGATAGACCATGAGATTGATTCTTACTATTCGCAGTATGCTTGGTATCGCGAATATTATCATGTCTTCCAACTGATGAACTTCCTGCGTATCTTGCAGTATGCCAAGGAGGAGAAAGTAACCAATTATCTTAAGAATGTAATCAATTCAATGTTATGAGTTTGAGTTTAATAGTGCCTATAGCGGCAGACCGCCCAGAATATGAGCATACGATGCCTTATGTTTTCAATTTTGCAGAAGATGGTGTTTTGCTTTGTATCAAGTCTATTCAAGGCTTGGATTTTGCAAAGTTTGAGCATATCTATTTCGTGATTTTAGACAAACTAGACCAGAAATATCATCTGTCAGAATTGCTCAACATGCAGTTGCGTAATTTGGGATTGTCAGAAGAGGCTAAAGTCTTATCTCTGAAAGTTCCAACAAATTCACAAGCAGAAACTATATATGAGTGTGTGAAGCAAGAACAGATAGAGGGTGGTATCTTCGTAAAGGATGCAGATGGCTATTTCAACTGCGACTTTACAGAAACGAATGGTATCGCTATTTATCCTCTGGACAGATTGGACATGGTTAATCCTCACAATAAGAGTTATGTGGATTTGGATGACCAGTTTTACATCACTAACATTATTGAAAAGAAGATTATTAGCAGATATTTCAATGCAGGTGGTTATCTTTTTGAGAATGCCAGTCAATTCTGTTCATATTATGAGCGATTGGCTCATTTTGAAAAACTATATATGTCTCATATCGTTTATGCCATGTTGCTTGACAATATCTCGTTCCGTCCTTTTAATGTTGATGATTTTATAGATTGGGGTAACAAACGTTTGTATAACAATTTAAAAAATATTTAGTTATGAAAGTTTTAATTACTGGTGCTGCTGGCTTTATTGGGTCACAGCTTGCTCATCGTCTATGGAAAGATGGTGCAGAACTTATTCTGATTGATAATTTTTCTTATGGTTCCAAAGATAACCTTATGTTTGAGGATCATGACTTTAATTCCGAAATTCAGAAAGTAGATATTCGTGATAAGGAAGCAATTAAGGAGATTTTTCAGAATAACAAAATTGACTACGTTTATAATATCGCAGGTATAGCACCATTGCCAGATTGTCAGTTGAATCCAACTGAAGCCATAGAGGTGAATCTTGTTGGTTTTGTTAATATATTGGAGAATTCGCGCATTTATGGAGTCAAGAAAGTAATTCAAGCTAGTACTAATGCAATGTATGAAAACGAGACAGAGTTCCCTACACATGAGGATAATTTCAAACAACCAACATTGATTTATCCGAATACGAAGTATTGTGCAGAACGCTTTGCTGAGTCATATTGCAAGACTTATGGAATGAACGTTACTTGTCTTCGTTTTGCTAATGTTTATGGTCCACATATTGATTGTTTGAGAAAGCAACCTCCTTTTGTAGGCTATATGATTCGTGAACTTTATTATGATAGAGTTCCTGTTTTTCATTCTACAGGAGAGCAGAGAAGAGATTACATCTATGTAGAAGACCTGATTAATCTAGCAATTCTTGTGCAGAAATCAGAGGGCTTTGATTGTGTAAATGTTTCTTCTAATAAGAATTATTCTGTAAATGAAATGTACGCCATAGCACAGCGTTTGATGGGTAAGGATATCAAGGCAGAGTACGCTAATACAGATCATTACTGGTATAAGTATCCAGGTTTATATGAAGGTGCCTATCCTATCAAGAGTGAAATATTAAATCATGAGGTTAATAAGTATTCTCTTTGTGATAATTCTTTAGCTCATGAGAAGTATGGCTGGACTCCAATGGTTGATATGGAGGAAGGGTTACAGAATGTTATAGAATATGAAGTCAAACTTCTTTCTAGAAAATAGTATGTCAAAACCAATAGTAGTAGTTACTGATCTTTCTAATAGAATTATCTATTATCAATGGTTTGTTTATGGTTTTATGCTTTTAGACAAAAGCGGTATTATCAAATTAAAGTTTGATTTGCCGCTTTCGCAAAAGCTTTATGTTATAAATCATGCACAGTTCTTTGTTCGCTGCCTGAATAAGATTAAGAATTATTTTCAAGGAAATAAAGAAATAAAAACAGAGGCCTATTTTAGAGGATATGTTTTAGATGAAAAAGGTAAGCATACTTTTTGTATTGATTCAGCAGATAGTCCAAACATGTTTAGTGGGACTCTTCTCCGTTTTTGCGATGTATATTTCAAAATTCAGTGCCCAAAAGAATTCGACTCAAAGGGATTTAAAATTGGTAATGAATATATTCCTTTTTTTGATTCAGAATTTGAAAATCCAAAAGATGCGGGAAAGACGAAAGCAAAGCGCAAATTATGTCCAGAGGTATATCTATGTAACGAAAAAATAAAACCTTTGTTGCTTGCTGTTAGGTCAATGGGACGAACCTGCTCGTTCAAAGAATTGGATGCAGCTTATAACAATTTACTTTCTGCACGTTCTGTAAAGCAAACAGGTAAGGCAATGTGTTATTTCGGTAATGCTGCTGGTCCTGTGCCAACAGAACATGTAACAGAACCTGATTGGGATTGGGAGTCAGATATCTTGGGATACTTTGGTAATAAGATAAACCATCCTAATGAGAAGCGAGCTAAGATTGCCGATATTATGGATGGGCTTGGTGAAGGTTATGATGCTAGAGTTATTAATAGAGGTAACTCTGACACTGGTGTTAATACTAATGGGGAATTAGTTATCCCGCTGAAAGATTTCTCTAAACACGTTGCAAAGTTCCAGTACAATGTCAATGTTTCTGGTTATCGAATGAGTATTCCTGCTCGTTTCATTGATAGCTTCGTATGCGGTACAGCTATAGCTACGGATAATCTTCATGTGAAATGGTATCATCCATTTGGTGATGAAGTGACGGAAATCGGAGAAATGGGTTATCTGCCTGATAATGAAGTTGATTATACTGAAGTCACTGATAAGCTGAAACATTTAAGACCAATTAGCAAGGAGTACGTTATTGAACAATACGAAAAGTATTGGGCACCAGCAAAAGTAGCTCAGTATATATTAAATACAACAATTAATGTAAAATAATGATACCAAAAATAATTCATTATTGCTGGTTTGGTGGTAATCCATTGCCAGCGAGCGCAAAAAAGTGTATAGCGTCATGAGGGTGTGTCATAAGTCTGTGACGCACCCTTTTTTTGTGTGTGTTTCTATAT
>ERZ779681.349-NODE-349-length-16570-cov-1.71329_pt1 | contig 16570 bp, 17 predicted proteins | sample MGYA00511905_ERZ779681 | MGnify/ENA primary metagenome ERZ779681 (study PRJEB29588, sample SAMEA2144578) | human gut metagenome | biome: human gut; feature: human-associated habitat; material: faeces | place: Denmark | collected 2008/2010 ... | reverse complement strand
ATCTGTGTTCCTCATCTATTACAAGAAGTCCCAAGTCTTTAAATATTACACCGTCTTGCAGTAGTCTGTGAGTACCTATGACAACATCACAACTTCCAAGTGCCATATTTTTCAAGGTTTCTTTTTGTTCTTTTGCTGTTCTGAATCGGCACAACAGTTCAACATTTATTCCGTAAGGCTTAAATCGTTCTGAAATCGTTTGATAATGTTGCAGGGCTAGAATCGTTGTAGGAACTACAACTGCAACTTGTTTGCCTGATGCTACGGCTTTAAATATTCCTCGCATAGCGACTTCTGTCTTACCGAACCCAACATCACCACAAACTAATCTATCCATTGGTTTGGTGGATTCCATATCTGCTTTTATGTCGTTTATAGCTTTCATTTGGTCAGGTGTTTCTGTGTATTCAAATGCATCTTCCATTTCCAACTGCCAAGCAGTATCAGGTTCAAAAGCTATACCTTCTTGCATTTGGCGTCTTGCATACAAGCGCAATAAATCATAAGCGACCTTTTCAACTTCCTTTTTAACTTTTGATTTAGTCTTTTCCCAATCAGAGCCACCCATTCTAGAGAGTTTAGGTTTTGCTGCACCAGCACCACGATATCGGCATAACAGGTTAATCTGTTCTGCGGGAATATGTAATCTGTCTTTTTGGGCATATTCTATTGTTAAATAATCTTTTAGTTGTCCGTCCAGCTCTTGTTGAGTAAGCCCCAAATATATCCCAACCCCATGGACCGAGTGTACAACATACTCGCCTTCTTTTATATCATTGATACTTTCAATATATTCAGCCTTCTCTTTATAAGAAGTTCGTTTTGTAGATGTAACCTCTTTGTTTCGTTTGTTAAAAAGTTCTCTATCCGTAATTATTAGGTACTTCAAATCCTCTACAAGCGTGCCGTTTGCTGAAATATTATTTGCATATTCAACATCAAAAATATTGTACTGAGCAAGAATTTCTTTGACTCGTTCTTGATAATCGGTCGCTATAACTATTTTATAGCCGGCATGTTTTTTTATAAAATTCGCAATTTCTTCTATGTTTGCATTAAAATTTTTGATTACTTGTGCGTTAAAATCAAGAACTTCATCAAACTCGCTGTCGATAAAATTATTAAATTCAACTCTCGGGAATCGAACAAATTTTGACATAAAATCATTGTGCGAAATGTGATTTATGTCTTTTAACGGTGAAATTAATTCTGTTCTGATGTTTTCTTCAATCTGTGTATTATAATTTTCTTCAATAAATTGATATTTTGATGAAATCTCAGATTTCTCATCAAACACCAAAACATATTCGCTGAAATAATCAAATATAGTTTCAAAATCATTATTAAAATAACTTTGATAAATTTCAATCCCTTCAAAATATCGTTCTTCCGTAAACTTGTCCAATAATTCTTTTGGCAAATCTTTCGGTGCTTTTTCAGGCAAGATAAATTTATATACAGGTAAAATATCAATCTCTTTAATTTTTTCTATAGATTTTTGAGTTTCTCTGTCAAAATATCTTATATCAACAATTTCATCACCCCAAAACTCAATTCTGACAGGATTTTCTTTTAATGTATAAATATCAGCGATATCTCCTCTTATACTAAATTCAGAAATGTCATTAACCATTGTCGAACGTTTGTATCCGAGGTTTGTGAGCTTTTCCAACAAATCTTTTTGAGAAATATTATCTCCAATTTTTAAATTAAACTTGTTATTTACATAAAAACTCTTAGACGGGAACTTTTCTAACAAAGCCTTCACAGGTACTATCATGACATCTTTGTGATTCAAAAGAAGATTTACTTGAGAAGAATAGTCATAAATGTTAGAAGGTATAAGTTCATACATTGATGAATTTTGATACGGAAAAATTGTTGATTCTTGTTTGAAAAAAGAATTCAAATCGCTTTGATACTTTATTGCTGTTTGTTCTGTTGAGGTAATAAAAAGAACCTTTTTACCTGATTTAACAATTTTGTCCAGCAAAAATAATCTTAAAAAAGTTGTCAAACCCGTTACAACAAATGATTTAGATTTCTTTATATTTTGATTAAATTCAGAAATTGAATCTGTAAACATTATTCTTTTGTTTGGCTTTCGTAGTCAATTCCCATTTCTCTAAGGGTAGAGATAAATTTTTCTGCACAAGCTTTTTGAACATCAGGAGGTACAACTCTTAAAATTTCTACAGTTTTTGAAATTGTAGGGTTTTTGTCATACCAACGACACCCGTTAATAGGTTTTACTAATTCATAAAATCTGTCAATAGCCTCTTTAGAAACTTGTTCCTCTAATTTTTGAAGAAATAATTCAGCTTGCTCCATCAATTCATCTTGATAATTTTTTAGTAGTTCAATAACCTCCAAAAGCTTTGGATCATGGTCATACCATCTTTTATACACGGGACTCATTTGTCAATCCTTTCACTTCTTCGGTTTCTTCACTGTACCTCACTATATTTGCACCAAGAGCTCTCAATTTAGAATCAAAGTTTTCGTAACCTCTATCAATATGATGAAGGTTTTCTATAATAGATGTACCTTCAGCCATGATAGCTGCTACAACCAATGATGCACCAGCTCTTAAATCACTTGCAGAAACAGTTGCGCCGGTAAGTTTTTTAACACCTTTTATAATTGCATGGTTTCTATCTTGATGAATATCTGCGCCCATTCTTAATAAATGAGGAACCTGCATGAATCTGTTTTCATATAAACTTTCGGTAATAATACCAACACCGTTAGCAGTTGTTAAAAGTGCCATTGCCATAGATTGCAAATCTGTAGGGAATCCAGGGTATGGCTGTGTTACAAAATTCAAAGAATTTAATCTGTTTTTGCAAGAAACTTCTATTGCAGTTGGTTCGATAAGTTTTATACTTGCGCCCATTTTTATTAACTTGTCTGTGAAGAATGTCAAATGAGCAGGAAATACATTCTTAATAATAGCTTTACCTTTAGATGCTACAACTGCAGTCATAAAGGTTCCTGCTTCAATTCTATCAGGAATAGTTGTATATTCTATCGGGTGTAAGTCTGACTGTTTAACACCGTTGATAATAATTTCAGAAGTACCTGCACCAACAATATCAGCACCCATAGTATTCAAGAAATTAGCCAAATCAATAATTTCAGGTTCTTGAGCAGCGTTTTGGATTCTTGTAGAACCTTCAGCTAAAATTGCAGCAAGCATAAGATTTTCTGTAGCACCAACAGAAGGTATATCCAAATAAATATCTGCACCGATTAATTTTGGAGCTTTTGCATGAACATATCCGTTTTCTATCTTGATTTTAGCGCCAAGAGCTTCTAAACCTTTTATGTGAAAATCAACACGTCTTTCTCCGATAGCACAACCCCCTGGGAGTGCTACGATAGCTTCTTTACATCTTGAAACTAAAGCTCCGAGAATTGTGAAGGAAGCTCTCATTTTGCTGACATATTCGTACTTAGCAGTAATAGATGTGATATTAGAGGCATCAATAGAAACATATTTAGCTTCTTTATCATAAGATGTTTTAACACCCAGTCCGTTTATAACCTCCAACATAATACCAACATCGGTAAGTTCAGGGACATTATAAATCTTGGTTTCGCCTTCGGCAAGAACTGCAGCTGCCATAAGTTTAAGGACTGCGTTCTTTGCTCCACCTATATTAACTTCACCTCTTAATTGAGTGCCACCTTGTATTTTGTACTTATCTGCCAAAACTGCTCCAATCTATACTTCACTAATATAATAATACAATCATCATAAAAACTTGTAAAGAGAGTATGCAAAAAAATAGAAAAAGGTAATCATTTAACTTTTGTTTTTATACAAAACTCGTGACTTTTATTCTTCGGTTAATATTTTTTTGATTTTTTGCGAATTGTAACATTTTCATTACAAACTAACAATTTTTATATTTATGTGTTTTTATCATGAGTGTAAAGGTAGTGATTTTTAATTAAGTTAGATTGGAAACTATGATGAAGTGTTCACATACAACGCAAAATCTAAACAAAACAACAAAAGTTAGCAAAATTTCTTGCGACTTTATGTATCAACCTCTAAAAAAATATATATACCCAATAGTTGAATTACAGAATAAAGGGAATAAGTAATGATTAATGGTAAAATAGCAAGTTCTATTATCAGGTCAAAAACAATCCTCAACGGGACTGCTACTAAGAAGCCTGATAGATTAACTCGCTTTTTGAGAAGCAATTCTTTGGGAAAAACTTGTGAAGCCGCATACAACAATCCGGTGTTAACAAATTCTTTGTTTTCTCTAGCAATATGTTGTTTTGCAAGGCCTCTGACAAACTATGCAACAACACCTGATAAAAAAGACGCGGCATACGCTTCAGGTCATTCAATATCTTCAGGGGGTATTGGTACGCTTTGGTCACTAGCAATAGCAACTCCTATTGCAGGTGCCGTAGGGATGGTATTAAAGAAACCTCAAAAATACTTAAAACCTTCTATGATTAAAAAGTTATTCCCATCAGTTGGTATCAAAGAGGTTGTCAAAGACGGTAAAAAAATCGAAGAAGTAATGATAAATGCCAAAGGCAATATGATTCGAAAAGACGGTACAGAACTTTTAAGAGATTTAGAACCTCTAAAAATAGAACATGGTGATGCAAATCAAAGATTAAAGGATATTGAAAAAAAACTTCAAAAAACAAAAAAACAAAGTAAAATAGATAAACTTAATGAAGAAAAAGTTGAATTAGAAAAGAATTTAGAAGAATTCAAGGCTGAAAAAGCAAAATTCGAACAAGAAAACCCTAATTTATATGTTGATAATCATGGTGTTGTTAGATCAAGAGAAGTCTTTAAGACTGAAAACGGTAAATTCCAACTTGATGCAGACGGTACAAAATCAGCTACCGGTAAAAAGGGTGATAAAGTTGGTTGTGTAGTTCAAAAAGATGGAACTCCAATCACAGAAGAAATAGAAAACGGTAATCAAAAAGAAGAAAACTTAAAAACACTCTTCAAATGGGGACCTGATATTTTGTTAGCTGTACCAAGAGCATATTTAACAATTATTGCAATTCCACCAATTCTAAAAGTTTTGGGCTTGAAAAAAGCGCCAAAAGGTGGAGATGCAAAAGATAACAATGTAACAGCTAAAGCTAATACAACTCAACCTACAGCACCAAAAGCTCAAACTGTTACACAAAATACAACATCTGTTGCAAATAAAGTTACAGAAAAACGTAATGCTTTCGCTAATATACAAGCCCATATTGCATCAGCCTCAAAGAAAGGAGGTAACTAATGAATAATATTTCACCTATGATGAACAACAGTTACAATATTAATACTCCTTCTTTTAAGGGGGCACCAAAGAAACCTTCAACATTTGTAAGTTTAGCAACAAGAGCTTCTTTAGGAGCAAAAAGACTTTCTAAAATGGAAGCTGCTTTAGAAGAAAAAATTGCAGAAAAAGTTATTGCTCCTCTTATGAATTCAAAAGCTGTAGATAAACTAACTGACAAAATCGGTAAGAGTGAAAAAATGACTGACCACATGTCTGCAGCAGGTTCTTTTGTTACAACTTCTGCTTATGCAGGAACAACATTAACAAACAAAAATATGGAAAAGAAACCTGCAAGAACTCTTGCATTAAACCAATTTTTGGTAACAGCTCTTTCTACAGTCGGAACATATACAATAAACGACCGTATTGCAAATGTTACTAAGAAATTAAGCTACAAATTCTCTGATGCTAACCGAGGTCTTGAAGCCAGTAAATTAAGTAAGAGAATGAAAGGTTTTCCTATCGTTCAAAAACTTCTTACTTTCTCTATTATTTACAGGTATGTAGCTCCGGTAATTGTAACACCTGCTGCAAGTAAAATCGGTAAAGCATTGAACTCAGATGCAAAGGTTGCTCCAAAAGTTCAAACAGCAATCGCTAAAAAATAATACAAATTGAACTCATAAATATAAAAATACAGGTCAGAATTATCAGACCTGTATTTTTTATAAATTAAACTATCTTTATACCGTTTTATATGTTCAATTCTGCCAATGCTTGTTCGTATTGTTCCTCATTCGGAGCTTTACCATGCCAAGCTGCAGTGTTTTCCATAAATGAAACGCCTTTACCTTTTACCGTATTTGCAATAATTGCAGTTGGTTTGTCAGAAGTATTGTTCTTTGCTTGTTCTATGGCATTATAAATTTGTTCTATATCATGCCCATCAATCACAATAGTATTCCAATTAAATGCTTTGATTTTATCTTCTAACGGGTCAACTGACATAATATCTTCTGTGCAACCGTCAATTTGATATCTGTTTCTATCAATAATAGCTATCAAATTGTTTAGTTTTCTGTGAGGAGCTTGCATAAAAGCTTCCCAACAAGAGCCTTCTTGAAGCTCACCATCACCTAGATAAACAAAAACGTGAGCAGGGTTTTTATCAAGTTTTAAACCTGTAGCCATACCACAGCCGATTGAAAGACCTTGTCCCAAAGAACCTGTTGAAACTTCTACTCCGTTTAATAACTTTTTGCAAGGGTGTCCTTGAAGTCTTGAACCAAAGATTCTAAAGGTTAATAATTCTTCTTTTGGGAAAAATCCTTTTTGAGATAATACTGAATAAAGAATTGCAGAAGCATGTCCTTTAGATAAAACAAATCTATCTCTGTCCTCTTTCATCTCAGGAGTTATGTTCATACATTTGTGATAAAGCACTGTTATAATATCTGTAGCCGAAAATGCACCACCAATATGACCTGATTTTGAATTATGAACCATATTCAAAATATTTATTCTTGATTCTTTTGCTAATTCTTTTAGTTCTTTAATTTCATCAGTATTAAGCATTATTTACCTCCAATACGATATTTTATAACTTTTAACACAAATAATGGTAGAGTAGGAAAAATTCTTTTAAATCTTTCAGGTTGTTTTATCGTTCTATACAACCATTCTAATCCTAATTTTTGATATATTTCAGGAGCTCTTTCTACAACACCTGACCATACATCAAAACTGCCACCAACACCAATCATCAAAGCAGGATTTAATCTCTTTTTGGCTTCATAAATAAATTTTTCTTGTTTTGGAGAACCCAATGCAACAAGAATTAATTTCGGAGAAGCATTTTTTAATCCTTCAAATATTTCGTCCCAGTTATCAAAATAACCGTCATGTGCATAAGCGATATTCAAGTGTTCAACTTCTGATTCCAAGTTAAGCATAGCTTTTTCCAAGATTTCAGATTTTGCGCCTATCAAAGCTACAGGATATCCTTCAGCTGTTGCATAATCAATCATTCGTCTTGCAAAATCTACGCCTGCTATACGAGTAACATTCTCTCCCATTATTTTAAGTCCGAGCTTTACACCTATACCATCAGGTATAACCATTTCTGCTTCTTTAAGAATTTGAGAAAATTCTTCATCTTTAAGAGCAGTTTCAAACATTTCAGGATTAATTGTAACTACCTGATTAACTTTATCATTCTTTAAAAGTTCGCCCGCATAATTAACGGCTTCTTCAAACTTGAATGTATCAATTTCGTAATCTAATAACTTGACTCTTTTCATAACAATTATTATACTAAAAAAACAGAAAACTTACGAGAGTATTTTTTTAATAGGAGAAAAAAATGAAAAAACTTATTGCAACATTTATAGTATTATCTTTTGCAGGTAGTGCAATCGCAGCAACAACTTATACCGAACAAATGGTAAACAAATGGACTGCTCCTGTTGCACAAAAAGAAAGACAGTTGCAAGCTCAAAGAGAAGCTGCACAAAAGGCTCAAAAACAACGTGAAGAAGCTCAAAAGAAACGTCAAGAAGAAATAAAAAAAGCTCAAGAAAAAAGACAAGCTGAAATAAAGAAGGCTCAAGAAGCTAAGAAAAAAGAAATGGAAGCTGCTAAAAAAGCTCACCAACAAAAAATGGAGCAAAAGAAAAAAGATTTCCAAAATCTTTTGAAATACTAAAATCCAAAAAAATTAAACTAAAAACCGGCATGAAGATTCTTCTGCCGGTTTTATACATCTGTTTTTCACTACCCTAAGCTCTAAAAGACCCCTTCTAACCAATATGCTCTTTTGCGCATTTTAGCATTGAATTTACAAGTTCAGAATTGGAATAAATATTCATACCATTATATTCTAACACCTGTTTTAAACGATTTTCCCATATTGAATAAATTTTATTACTCTCTAGCCCTGCAACCTTACCTATTGCGCTAAGTTCTTTATAATCAAGTGGCATAGGCAATGCACCTCTTAATATATCAACAATATCAATACGTTTTTTGCGAGGAAATGCTTTTAAGAAATTTACAACATTAATTTTTTTATGCTTCAGTGCTGATTTTAACATATCAACAGATTCGTCTATCAAAATCGGTTCTTGAGGGATTCTGTATTCTTCAAACTCCTCTGGCTCAATCTCCATGACTGTTGAAATTCTTTCTAATGTTGTACCTCTTGTTGAAAACGGAATAGTATCATCTATCAAGTTGTAAACATAAGATAATGTAACTCCTATCATTTCTGCAAAATCTTTTTTGTGTAACTCATTCTTCTCCAAAAACTTGGCTAATTTTTCGGAGCTCTTAATATTTTCTTTCACTTTTTCTTTCATAATTTTATCCTTTCTTTTCTAAAATTAGTTTTTGTTATTTTTATCTTTTTGTTAAGCACAACTAGGATAAACAACATGGTAATCTTTATTTGGTTTAAAATTTTATATATAGAGTTTATTATTTTATTAATCAGGGGCTTAATTGATGAATCTGGTAATAGGTTTAGGTAACATAGGAACAAAATACACATTCACAAGACACAATGCAGGGTTTATGGTGGTAGATTCGCTTGCGATAAACAATTCTGAAACCTTTAGAGAAAATTCAAAACAAAAATCTCTAATAACTAAAATTAGAATTAATAACGAAGATACCTTGCTTGTAAAACCTACTACATATATGAATTTGTCAGGTGAAGCGCTTAGAGCTGTTGTAGATTATTACAAAATACCTGTAGAAAATACTCTGGTTGTCTATGATGATTTATCACTTGATTTGGGTAAAATAAGATTTAGAGCTTCCGGTTCTGATGGGGGGCATAATGGTATAAAATCTATTATCCAACATTTAGGCACAAATAAATTTGCCAGACTAAAAATCGGAATCGGACCACAACCACCAATACCTTCCGAAGCCTTTGTTTTACAGAATTTCTCAAACGAAGAACTGGAAACTCTTAAAGCCGTAATAAATAAGTCCGGTGAAGCAATCAAATATTATTTTGCAAACGGAATACAAAAAGCACAAAACTGTTATAACTAAAAATGAGGATATAAAAATGGCATCACCTGAACAATTAGAAGAAAATGGTCAATATGATTTAGCTTATGAAGAATATACCAAGTTATACAAAAACAATCCTAAAAACACGCATTTATTAGAAAGGTTAGGACATATTGCCTGTATATTAAACAAAAAAGATGAAGCAGAGTTTTTCTATACAGAGCTTGTCAGGCTTGATGCCAAAAACTTGATGGCGTATGAGCAGTTGATGGATATATGCCATGATACAAATCGTTATAAATATTATGTTTGCAAAGGTGAAATGCATGTACTGCAAGAACAGTTTGAACATGCTATTAGTGATTATAGAAAAGCAGTTGAAAAAGCAGAAAATGAACGAGATGCAAATGCTGCGAGATATATTCTTGCAACTCTTTATGATGGCGCAAACAAAGAAAATCAAGCTATTGATGAATATTTAAAACTAATTGACTCAAAATTCGATAATGTAAAAATTTATACTAATCTTGCAAATATTTATGCCAAAACAGACTTTTTAGAAAGCGCAATAGATACTCTTGAAAAAGCCAGAGAACAAGGTTATACCTCAGTTAATGAAGAACTGGCAAAATTATATGTAAAAGCTGACGACCCACAAAAGGCTATGGATTTAACAAAAGATGAACTTTTGAAAATAAGATGCCTAATGGATATGGGCAAAAATGATGAAGCATATTCTATTATGATGAATGTAAGACATCAGTATGAAAAAGTCGCAAAATATCATTCATTGTTAGCTCAATATTATTATCAAACTGATGATTATGTAAGAGCTTTAGACGAAGTAAACGAGTATAACAAATATGAACCAAACTCACCTGTTACTTATCAAATGAAGGCTTTGATATACGAAAAACAAGGTGATGAGTTCAACTCACATATAAATTGGGCAAAATTCAACTATATCAAGGGTGATAAAGATGTTGGTATGAATGAATATATGATAGCTTACCAACTTGATAACAGTAATGTTGAGCTTGTTACAACAATTGCCGACTTGTTGGATACTACAGATAAAAACCATTCAGTTGAGTTTTATGAAAGATTATTAGAACTGAATCCAAAAAGCAAAAGAGCATTACAAAAACTTGCCGAATTCAGAGAAAGAATTGGAGATTATAATGAAATGCTTCGATATATGGATAAACTAAAAGAACTCGACCCAAACAATCCATATATTAAACAAAATTATAATCGTATTATCGAAAAAATGAATAGCGAAACAAGTCCTCTTGATTTTATTAAAAAATTATTTAGAGGAACAATGGGCTAAGGGGTAATAGAAATATATCTATCCTTTTTCAGCCTGACATTTTGCGATAGCTTCTTGAGAAACTTCTACTGTATCTTGAATGATAGAGCCTGCTATTTGTTGGCTTTCTTGCATTTCCTTCATCATTTTTACAGCTATAGCTGTTTTTACATCAGAAGTTCCTGCAGTTGGGTCAATGCCGGAAGATGAAATTGATTGTACCATTATAATAATCCTTTATATGTCAAATGTATATACTTCTATTTTAGACCATGTTTTTAAATTTACAAGTGTTTTTGTCACAAATATTAATATTCGTGTTAAAATTTCTTTATGAAAAAATTTATACTATGTGCTTTATTATTAGTGTTTTCAATTCTTCCAACATTTGCAGAACAATATCTTTTGCAATGCAAGATGAATATTGAAGCTATAAATACTGCAACAGGGGAGGTTCTTACTCGTTCTCCATTGGATAGATATTTTATTATAGATACTATTTTATTTAATGTTTATGATGCAAATAATTTGCCTCTTGATGTTGAAGGGTTTGATGACAATGAGATAGTATTTCGTCATAAAGCTGCTGATTTTAAAACTATTGTAGAAACACGAGTTGTATATAATAGAATTACGAAACAAATTAAGTTAAACGAGATTTATGCGAATAATGCTTATTCAAATCGTGCTCAATTCTGTACACGAGGTGAAGGTACTTGTTCCGAAATCGAAATTCATAGGAAACCGATATTTTACTAATGACAAATAATTATTCTAATAATGAAAATATAAAAAGACGTTGGTATGATGAAGATACTACTGTAAGTCTTGCTGTAAGTATGCTTGAAAAGACGAATAAAGCTAATCAGCTTAGGTGTGCAGAATTAATAAAAGAAAAAAGTCACAGTTTTAATGTTTATATAGAAGAAAATAAATTAGAAGATGCTTTTAATTACTTTTGTAAGCGTTGGTATGATGAGGATAAAGAAATTGCTGATGCGTTTGAATATTTAAAACTCATGTCTTTTGAACTAAGAAAAGAAACAGCACTTGAGATTATTAATAAACTACAGGAGTTGGATTCATGATTTCTAACATATTGCTAAATCCTGTTGTTATATCGATTATTCTGCTTTGTATATTATGTCTTTGTAGAATTAATGTATTACTTGCAATACTTATATCAAGCATATTAGCTGGGATTACATCACATATGGGAATAACTAATATAATGAATACTTTTATTTCCGGAATGGGTGGAAATTCAGAAACTGCATTGAGTTATATACTTTTGGGTGCGTTTGCTGCAGCTATGAATCATACAGGATTGACAGATGTTATAGCTCAACGGATTATTGATGTAGTAAATAATCGTGTATGGGTTTTGTTTTTGATTATTTGTTTAATTGCAATGGCCTCACAAAATATTATACCTATACATATTGCTTTTATACCAATATTAATACCAGCATTATTACCGACTATGAATCTTTTGTGTGTTGATAGACGAGCAGTTGCTTGTATTCTTGCTTTTGGTTTAAAAACTCCATACATAACTATTCCTGCCGGGTTTGGCTTGATTTTTCATAATTTGATTGCAGATAATATGGTCCAAAACGGAATGTTTGTTGACAGGTCAACAATATGGCAATATACATGGATTTTAGGTATAGGAATGTTTATAGCTTTGTGTATAGCCCTTTTTGTTTATCGCAAACCAAGAATCTATAAACAAATTGATAAACCCGAAGAACATCTTGAGAAACTAGAGTTTAATAAAAATCACTATATAACCATACTCGCGGCTATTGTGACTTTTGGAGTTCAAATTTGGACTCATTCTTTGCCATTAGGTGCATTAATGGGGTTGGGTATAATATTCTCTTTGGGAGCTGTAAAGCATTCTAAAATGGACAAGCTGATGGACGAGGGTATATATCTTATGGGTTATGTAGCCTTTGTTATGCTTGTAGCATCGGGGTTTGCAACTGTGTTAAAAACAACGGGAGGAATAGAATCTCTTGTTAGTTATATAACAACAATATTACCTGCAAGTCATATTGCAACGGCTATAATTATGTTGTTGTTAGGGTTGTTGATTACTATAGGTATTGGAACTTCGTTCGGTACAATTCCTATTCTTGCAGTTGTTTTTGTACCAATATGTTGCAAAATGGGATTTAATATACCTCAAACTGTTGTATTGTTAGCCGCAGCTGCTGCTCTTGGTGACGCAGGTTCACCTGCATCGGATACAACATTAGGACCAACTTCAGGTTTGAATATTGATGGACAACATAATCATATATGGGATACTTGTGTTCCAACTTTCTTGCATTATAACCTTGCGTTAATTGTTTTTGCGATTGTTGGTGTGTTTATTTTTAAGTGATTATTCAAAATTAAGATTATTAAACATAATATTATTTCTTCTTCCTCTTTAATTTGTAATACCTTTGTGCAATACTATTTTTGTAGTGAAAGGATATAAAAATGGAAGAAGTAAGAGTAAGAATTGCTCCGTCACCTAGTGGCAACTTGCATATCGGAACTGCAAGAACAGCATTATTTAATTATTTGTTTGCAAAGAAAAATAACGGTAAATTCGTTTTGAGAATAGAAGATACAGATGCTGAAAGAACTAGCCAAGAATACATTGACAATATTTTTGACAGCTTAAAAGCATTAGGTTTAAACTGGGACGAAGGTCCTGATGTTGGAGGCCCTTATGGCCCATATACACAATCTAAAAGATTTGATATTTATCCAAAATACATTCAACAACTTTTAGATTCAGGTTTCGCTTATGAATGTTTCTGTACACCAGAAGAACTTGAAGCAGAAAAAGAAGAAGCTACAAGAAACAAAAAACCTTATGTTTATTCAAAAAAATGTGAAAATTTAACAGAAGAAGAAAAAGCAAAATTAAGAGCAGAAGGTAGAAAACCTGCAATTAGATTTAATATTGCGAAGGCTCAAAAAGCTTTTCATGATACTTCAATTTTGGAATTTGAAGATATTGTAAAAGGAAAACTTCACATGGATACAAACCTTCTTGGCGATTTCGTTATCCAAAAATCAAACGGTGCTCCTACATACAATTATGCAGTTGTTATTGATGATATGCTAATGAAAATATCCCATGTTATAAGAGGTGAGGATCATATTTCAAACACTTATAAACAAATACTTATATACGAAGCTTTAGGTGCAAAAGTTCCTAAATTTGGTCACTTAGGTATGATACTTGCTCCAGATAGAAGTAAACTTTCAAAACGTCATGGTGCGACTGCAGTTAGTGATTTTGTAAAACAAGGTTATTTAACAGATGCACTTATTAACTTTGTTGCTTTGTTAGGTTGGGCACCTTCTGACGGTGAAGAAATTAAGCCTGTTGAAAAAATTGCTGAAGATTTTAGAATTCACGAAATTTCTTCTTCAAATTCAATCTTTGAATATGATAAATTGAAATGGATGAATAGCCATTATATCAAGATGTTATCAATGGACGAATTAAAACAAAGATTGATGCCATATCTTGAAAAATATGATTTGTCACAACTTACTGATGAACAATTTACAAGAATGATAGAAGTAACAAGAGAACCATTAGTTTTGTTATCTGATATAACAGATGCAGTTTCTTATTTCTTTGGTGATTCTGTTGAAGTTGAACCTCAAGTTCAAACAGATGTTCTTGATACAGAAACTTCTCAAGAAGTCTTGAAAACATATCTTGAACAATCTAAAGATTGGGAATATACAGAAGAAAACTTACATGAAAAACTTGAAGCTTTTCGTGGATACTTTAAAGAAAAAGGTATCAAGCCAAAAGTTACAATGTGGGCTATAAGAGCTGCTGTTACAGGTAGGACAAGAGGTGCTGATATGACTGCAATTCTTGCGATATTAGGTAAAGAAAAAGTTGAAAAACGTATAAAAGCAGCGATAAAATAAATCAGCAAAAGTAAAGAAATGTAAAAAGAGGTTGTGAAAACGACCTCTTTTTTTATGTAATTAGCAAAAAAACAATAAAAAATGTTTTATATAAGTATGAATAATGTAGGTTTCAATATAATTAAATTTAATCCAATAAAGTTTAAATCAACTCAAGTTTCTACTCCACAAGTTAGAGGGGTTACTCAAGATACTTTTACTCCTTCTGCTGAGAATGTGGCTCGTACAAATTTTGAAAAACTTTTCCCAAATGGATCTATAAACCAAGTATATGAAAAAATAAATAAAGATTTTCAAATAGATAATCCCGCAGAATTAAAATTTGTTTATGACCCAAAATCGTTACAAGGTGGAGGTTTTTGTTTTAAAGATAATCTTATCGAGATGAATCTTTATGATTTAATGGCTTATGATAAGAAAATTGTTGGCATAAAAGGGAATAAAAGGATTCCTTTAGTTTCTCCGAAAGAGAAGTTACCATTATTCGTAACAGAGGATATCGGCAAGAATTTTGTTAAGAATAACAAGCTAGGTTTTGATAAATTAGTATTAGAAGATGTAAAACCTAGTGAACATAGGAAATATATTATTCAAAAAATAGCACATGAATGTGTGCATTCAAAACAACATCAAATCTTAAGAGAAACAAAAGGTGTTGGTGATAAAGAGATTTTAAAAGCATGGACTCATTTAAAGCCGGAAAATCTTGCAGAAGAAGAATTTTTGAACCAAAAAGTAGATAAAATATATCAAGCTTCGCCATGGTCAAAACTCCTACAGCCAGAAGTTAAATATACAAAAGATTCACATGTGTATAGTAAGTCAATGAGTTTGCTAAATGCAATTAGGTATTATCCTCCTGTTACATCACCGGAATATACAACAAATGCCTTAGAGAGAGAAGCTTTTGATGTGTCAGCACAATATGTAAGAAGTATTATGGTATAATAAACTTCGAAAGAGGTTTATATGAGTTGGTTAGGTTGGCAGATTGATTATTTGTTGCTTTTGCAAAATTTCAGAGATTTCTCTGGGCATATTTTAGATAAATTTTTTCTTACAATTACAATGTTTGGTGAAATAGCAATACCAGTATTGTTTATATGTTGTTTGTATTGGTGTATAAATAAAAAAATAGGTATGTACGTTTTGTGGTGTTATACCTTTGGTTTTTTAACAAATATATTTTTGAAAACGACTGCGTGTATATATAGACCTTGGATATTAGATAGTCGGGTTCACCCTTTGCCGTCAGCTATTCCTGCTGCAACCGGATATTCTTTTCCTAGTGGACATACTGCAGGAGCAGTTTCTTCATGGGGTGCTACAGTTTTTGCATTTTGGGAGAATAAAATAATTAGATATTTGGGGTTAACTCTAGTTGTTCTAATTATGATTTCTCGAAATTATGTAGGAGTACATACTCCCCAAGATGTAATAGTATCCTTTATTGTGGGAGTTTGTTTATTGTTCCTAGTAAATAAACTTTATAATTGGGTTCAAAAAGCTGAAAATAGAGATTTGATAATTACATGCTCTGTAACAATGTTGAGTGTTTTGTTATTGTTGTATGTAAATTTGAAAAGTTATCCGATTGATTATTTGAACGGAAAAATTTTATTTGACCCAACTCCTGTAAAGATAGATACATTTGCAAGGATAGGTGGAGTTTTAGGTGTTTTTTATGGGTGGTTCTTAGAAAAAAGGTTTTTAAATTTTGATAATGTAGGAACTGTTTTTCATAAAATAATAAGAATGGTTTTTGGAGGAATAGTATTATCATTTTTGTTTGTACATGCAAAAGATTACTTTACCTGCATGTTTGGTTTGCGTTGTGGGTTATTCCTTCAACACTTTGTAATGGGAATGTTTATAACTTATATTTATCCGTTAATATTTTTTAAATTAAAAATTTAAATAAATAGCTTGCAATTTATTTTTTAGCAGGCTACAATATACTTACGGATTGAGATAATCCAGCAAACAAATGATAATTGAATATGGGAGCGTAGCTCACGAG
>ERZ779681.343-NODE-343-length-16736-cov-1.91925_pt1 | contig 16736 bp, 15 predicted proteins | sample MGYA00511905_ERZ779681 | MGnify/ENA primary metagenome ERZ779681 (study PRJEB29588, sample SAMEA2144578) | human gut metagenome | biome: human gut; feature: human-associated habitat; material: faeces | place: Denmark | collected 2008/2010 ... | reverse complement strand
TAGATTTAGTAGTGGAAGATTTTGGATATTCTGCAAAAGGACTTGCGTCAACTGTCGTTGGTTTTAAAGATGAAGAAGTTGTTGTATTTCGTCAAGGTGAAATATATATAGATTAGTTTGTATGATACAATAATATTTATATTATGAGGTAATTTTATGAAAAAATTTATTGCACTGTTTTTATTGTTGGCCATGAATATGATGTTTGTTACACCTGCTTTGGCTGATGATGTTCAAGAAGCTCAGGAACAACAAACTCAAAATGAAGAACAAACAGCAACTCCAACATTGGTTTCTACTGTAGAAGATGAAACAGTTTATTTGAATCCGAAAAGTGTATATAAATTGGAGTTTGAATCAGATTTTGATGTAAATGAAACAAAACCTGATGATGAAATTTATTTCCGTTTGGTTACTCCTGTAAAGGCTTCAAACGGAATGTATCTTCCTGAGCATACAAGATTTGCAGGCAAGTTCAAAAAACTATCTCCAAGCAAACCAATTTTTAAAAGAGCAAGAGCATATATAATTATTGATAAATTAATGTTGCCAAATGAAAAATGTTATGCAGTCAGAATGGAACCCAAAAACGGTTCGGATTTGAAATCTTCTCAACTTTTGAACACAATAAGAGCAATACCTGCAGGTGTCGGAGTTTTGACTTTTTCAGCATTGAGTGTTGCCGTTGTTGCAATAGAATCAGTAACTGTTGTTGGACTTGTTGTTGTTCCAAGAACTTGTAAAGGGTTTGGTTTGTTAATATCATCTTCTGCAAAAGGATTGAATTATAAAGCAAAAGCAGGTAAACAGATATTGTTTAAATTGGATACACCAGTGTATGTAACCGTATCTGATTTGGTGAAGTAGAGTCTTTTAGAGGACGAAGTCAGAAGAATTTCATACAAGATTTATAAGATATATTATTAATTATTGTAACAAAATGTCCTCATGACACTTCATGAGAATATAAATTAACGCTATAATAAATATATAAGAGTAATCTAAGGATTGTATCGTCATTTTATAAAACGAGGTTGTTTTTAAAGTATTTTTTAAATACTTAATCTTGAAAGGAGTTAATATCCATGGCTCTAACTATCAATACAAATTTGGGATCGTTGATTGTTCAAAAGAACCTTGATTCTGCAACAAAATCATTGAATCAAGCTATTGAGAGAATGACAACGGGTTACAAAATTAATTCTGCAAGAGATGATGCGGCAGGATATGCTGTGGCGACAAAGATGGAAACAACTCTCGGCTCAATTAGTGTTGCTCAAGATAACGTGGCAATAGGTTCAAGCATGTTATCAACTTTAGAAAGTAATAATGATTTGTTACTTACTCACTATCAACGTATTAGAGATTTGACAGAAGAAGCTGCAAACGGTACTTATGGTTCAGATTCTATTGATGCTATTAAGGCAGAAGTTACTGCTCGTATGGCTGAAATTGATAGAATAGCTGCAAGCGCTGAGTTCAATGGTGTAAAACTTATGAATGGCTCTAAAACTGGTGGTGTTGTTCTTCAAGTTGGTGTTGATTCTACGGCAAACAGTAGATTAACACTTGATGCAACATTATTTGCAGATTCAAAAAGTGCAACATTAACACAGGTTGCTGATGCAACATTCCTAGGTTATTATACTGCAGGTGGTACAAATTATGGTACGGCATTGAACGCAATTGACAAAGCCTTGAATACATTGACTACTCGCCAAACTGCTATAGGGGCTATGCAAAACAGACTTGATTCTGCTTCTGATGCTCTTGATGTTCAGTATTCAAATGTTACATCATCACTTTCTACAATAAAAGATGCTGATGTTGCTACTGAATCTTCTGCTTATATTAAAGCTCAAATTTTGCAACAAGCATCTGCTTCATTGTTAGCTACTGCAAACCAAACTCCATCTATTGCTCTTAATTTGATATAGATGAGTTTGTAAAAAAATATAGTTGTTGATTGAATATGTGCGAAAATGATTTCGCACTTTTTATTTTGTTTAAATGGCAAAAAATATTTTTAGGGGATTTATAACTAATTGAAGGAGTTTTTCAATGAACAACTTATCCCCAATATTTTTATCAACAGTAAATCATACTCAAACAATCAAAAAGAATGTTTCAAAACCGATAGAATCCAAAACTATCAATTCAATACAACAAGTTTCTGAAATGAAGAATCCTGATTATATTCCGTCAAAGATGTTGTTGTCACTTTTGAAATGTGGCTTGAATGATGATACAAAAGCAAATGCAGAGTTATTCAAAGGACGTACTGATGAAGACTGGGTTAGAATGTACAACTTGGGGCATGACAACGCAGTAACTCCAATGCTGTTGGAAGGTTTAGAAAAATCACCTGAAATAAATGCTCCAAAAGAAGTTATAGAGGCTATGCAAGAGACAGATATGTATGCAAAGCGCTATCACATGAAACAAGAGCGAGTATTAGGCGAGGTTATGGATATCTCAGCTAAAAAAGGTATTGATGTTGTACCTATAAAAGGAATAGGCTTTTCTCTAAACTATCCGAACCCACAAAGACGTTTCGGTGGTGATATAGATGTGTTTACCTTCAAGCATGGTACTGATTTTTCTGAACCGGAAAATAATATGACCAATGTTTTTGATGAAATTTTTGAAAAGCAAGGTATCGATATTAAAAAAACTAATCCAAAACACAGTGAGTTTGAATATCGTGGAATGCCTATCGAAAACCACAGAACATTTGTTGATGTTAAAAACAGATATCTTTGTGTGCCTGATGCGTTAAAAATCAATAATTATTTGTTGGAGCACCTAAAACCAACAGAACAAACTCTGCCAATGGGTACAAAGATTTTAACACCTTCAAAGGAATTTAACACGGTATTTCTTGCATATCATTCAATGACCCATTTTATTGGCAGTGGTATAAACTTCCATCATCTTGCCGACTGGGCTGTTCACATCAAGAAAAACGGTTTAAAAGTTCCTGAAGAAACAAAAGGAACTTCTGTAGAACGATTTATGTATGCGATGACTAATCTTTCTAATAAATATTTGGGGACAAAAGTTAAAGCTCCCGAAGATAAAAAACTTGAAAATGCTATTTTTAATAAGATGTTAGACCCACTAAATCAATATGGTGAAAACTCTGTTAAGCAACCAACTTCAAAAAATCCTTTGGCAATCATAAAGTATAAATTTGAAAAACTAAATGCAAAATGTAAGGATGCTCAAATGTTCCCTGAATTCTATAGTAAACAAGAGCGCTCTTTGCCAAGAAGAATATTGAAGTCTATTAAACTTCATATCTTGAACCCTGAATATATGAAGGACATTATAAAAATAAAATAGTCTAGCCTTTCAGATACAATGTTTTGATTATGTTATCCTCTAATAGTTTCTTATTCTTAGGTGCCGATTTTGAATCATGTATCATTATACAAAATGCGTATTTGTGACCGTTTTGAGTTGCGATGTATCCTGTTAATGTGCTGATATTAGACAGAGTACCTGTTTTGGCTTTCAGATTTCCTTTCAGATACAAAAGTCTGTCAGTCAAAGTCCCTTCTCCTGATGTTGCCATCATCGGCTCAAGTTCTTGTCTGTTTATAATAAGAAAATCGGTCATAAAATCTGATATCATCAAATTATTTTTAGATACGCCGCTTGCATCAACAATATTTATTTGAGAGTTGTCAAGATTTACTTTTTTGCAATAATTATCAAACATTTCTTTGCCTGCTTCAAAACTTCCTGTTGAATGTTTGTATTTACCACCTGCTAACTTAAATACTGTTTCTGCAACATAGTTATCACTGTTTTTTAGGATATCACTTTCTGCTTGTTTAATGTCGTGACAAATATAATCAACAAGATAATAATCCTTTGTTAATTTTTTGTTGTAGAACACACCGTTATTGCTTTTTTCGTTATCAATCAGCGCATCTGCCAATCTGAGTTTGAAATATTTTTTAGGGCTGTTTACAGGTATATAAACGGTTGCAGTTTTATTAACCGTTCCTTCTGCAGTTATAATATCAGGAGCTTCATAACTTTTCTTTTCGATATTGTATGATGTTGAATCTCCTGTAAGAACCTTGTTGATAAAAGACATAGGATAATCCTTGTCAAATATAATATTTGCAGGTGCATCTTGCATTGTCGGTTCTATATAAACCTTTATTGTGTTTCTATCAAGATTATATGCACTAAACTTAGGCATTAATGGGTTTATGTCGTCGTCCCATTGCCAACCTTCGCCCCATTCCAACTTGTCAATAATTGTATCATCAATGGATATTGATTTTACTTCTGCAGGCATTTTGCGTGTAAGAGTTTTTAGGTCTTTTGATTGCAAATAAGGATCAGCACCGAGTACTATCAAGTAATTTCCTGTTTTGTCTTTATACAATTTTGTTTGAAATTTATAATCTTCACCCAGTTCTTTTACTGCAGGCAGAGTTGTCGTAAGTTTTTGTATAGATGCAGGAGGCATCGGTACTGTTTGGTTTAGTTCATATACTGTTTTTTTATTCTCAAGTGATTTTACAGATATAGAAATACAACCTTTTTTTATATTTGAATTAGAAATAGTGCTATTAAGCTCGTCGGACAAACCTTTTGCAAAACATAGATTTGCACTCATTACAGAAATGAGTACGGCAAGTATTCCTAATTTTTTATTCATAGATAACCTCGTAGCTTTCCTGTATATCTTTTAATACAGTACATTTATCTCTAAAATCATACATTTCGTTAAGATTTATTGTTGCTGATATTCCACCTTCATTGGTGTTAATCTCATCAAGTATATTTCCACTATAATCATAAATCAGAGAATGACCAAGGTTTTTTGCACCTGTAGGTAGTGTTCCTGTTTGGGTTAAAGCTATCATATAGGTTTGGTTTTCAACGGCTCTTGCTTGAGTAAGCGAATCCCAGTGTATAGCTCTTGATAGTGGCCAAGCAGCCATATTAACCAAGATATCTGCATTTGCTTTTCTGTATGCTCTGTATATTTCAGGGAATCTGATATCATAGCAAATTGTCAGCCCGATTTTTATACCTTCTAAATTAACTATAACAGGGTTATCGCCTCGAGTTATGTATGTACCTTCGCTATCGTCATAATAAGAATACAAGTGATTTTTGTTATATGTTGCAACCAATTTCCCTGCTCTGTTGATAACAGGACAAGTGTTGTAGTATTTGTCATTAACCTTATTGACAAAACTGCCACCAAGTATATTAACATTGTATTTTTGCGCAAGTTCCGATAACAGGCTGATAGTTTCGCTTGTTTCGATTTCTTCTGATGCGTCAATAAATTTGTCGCAAGCCCAACCAACATTCCATAGTTCAGGTAGAACAACAATATCAGTGTTGGGTTTTATGTTTTCTTTAAATAGTTTTTTTATTTTATCAAAATTAGCTTGTTTATCTGCAATTATAGATTCCATTTGGATTGCAGTAATATTTATCTTTTCTTTTTCCATATACCGAATCTGAATACCTCTTTATATCTTTGAGGAGCTTGTTTTTCAAGTTCTTCTAATGCTTTTTCAACTTTAAGTCTTACTTGTTCATCTTGCTCATCTGTATTATTTTTGTCAACATAAATAGGTTCACCATAAAGATTAATCAGATGTGTTGAGAAAAACGGGATTCTGAATTTGTCCCAAGTAGGAAATTTTAAAAATGTTGGGTTTGGTGAATACCAAAAAACAGGTACAATAGGTTTCCCTGATAGTTTGGCAATTTTTACAACACCATCTTTGCAAACTTTTGCAGGGCCGTGAGGGCCGTCAACCATTATCGCACCGTAGTTGCCATGTTTTAGCTCATTAATCATTTGGAGTGTAGCTTCTGTGCTACCCTTTTTACCTTTAGAGCCTCTAACTACTTTAAATCCCCATTTTTCACAAACTTTTGCGATAATTTCGCCATCTCTTGAACGGCTAATCATTATATTCACTTTGCTTCTGCTAGGGAATCCGTGTACACAGCACTGATGAGCGTGCCACATCGCATATACGCAAGAACCTACATTCTCAGGATAATCAACATTTTGGATATCCGTAAAAAGCTCTTGAATCTTAAATATCTTGTATATTGCGTCAGATATTTTCTCTCTGTCTAAATTCTGTAAAAATCTAACCATAAGTTGATTCTACTACAATATTTGTTTATTAGCAACTTTAGCGTTTTAGTTAAAATATCCTCTGTGTGTATGATGTAGTTGTCCCCCTCAATGATGTAAATTAACAATGTGGTACTCATATATCACTGGAGAGAGGTCAAAATTTGAAAAAGTTTAAGTTTCGGCTTCAGGCTGTTCTCGAAATGAGGCAGAAGGAACTGGAAAAGAAACAACAGGAAATGGCAAGTATTGTTAAAGTCCTAAATAGTCAGATTGAAGAATTAGAAAGAATAAATTCGCAATCAGAACAGGTTTTGGCATCTCTGGAAGATATTTGTAACGCACCGGTTTTGGATATAACGACTATTTCCGGAAGTAACGGCTACTTAATCAAACTTGGGGCAGAGGCTAAAAAACAAGGAATGGTTATCCAAAATACAAGAAATATCATGCGAATGAAACAGCTTGAATTGAATGAGGTTTATAAAAAGGTAAAAGTTCTTGAAAAACTTAAAGAAAAACAAGAAAAAGCCTATTATCAAGCATTTGAGGAAAAAGCTGCAAAAGAAATTGATGATATTGTGACAACAAGATACAAGGTTAGCTAGATGGCACAACAAGTAACAAATAACAGTTTAATATTGGATAGCTTAGCAACAACTCAAAACAGTTATGTTGATAGTTCTGTTGCAAAGTTTGATAGTGTGCTTGATGTTGCAAACAAAACTTTCTCAAAACAAAATGATTTATTAAACAATGCTACTTCAAATGATACCGTAGCTAATATTTCTACCACTACAACTGTTGTGAATAACAATTCTGTAGTTAGTAATAATTCTAGTAGTGTTGATACTTCTACAAAAACAAATGCAGTTGATACAGATACTACTGTTGTTGATACAAACTCAGCAAGTAGTTCAAATTCTACTATAATTAGCCAAACACAAGTTTCGGATTCTACCAGTGAAACTACAAATAGTGTTGACGAAACAGAAGAAACAGTTAATCAAGATATTGTTGTTTCTGTATCAGATGTGGTTTCAAAGTATGCTTGTTTAGATGATTTGACTGTGAATGTAGATGATAATGTTGAGACAGTTGAAGAAATAGTTGATACAACCGTTTCTGAAACTGAAGATGTAGAAAATACTTTAGTTGTTGAAGAAGATTCTTTAGAGGATGTACCAGATATGGTTGATACATCAAAGCTTACAGAAAATTTAGCTAATGTAACAACTCCTGTTGTAGGTAATCAGGTATCTAATACAAATATTGATGCAAATGTTGATAACACAGATTCAGTAATGGTAAAGGTTTCTGATAATTTGTTGTCAAAAGAAGATGCTAACTTATTAAATACAGAAAAAAATGTTGGAAAAGATTTGATATCACAAAAAATGGTTGAGGATTTGAATATAACAATAGAAGATATTTCAGATTCACAAATAGAAAATGTTTCAGATGATTCTACGTTAATGGATTCAACAGAACAGGCCGTTAAATATATGATGGACAAAGAAACTGCTACAGGGTCTGATGTTACTGTAGAACCTGATGTAGAAATTAAGAATGTGGATACAAAAAATGTCGTTTTAAAGGATACTTCACTTCAAACAAATGAAGTGGCAGTTGATATGACTGTTGCAGAATCTTCAGAAGTTACAGAGGATTTGGTTGTAGATACAGAGCTTAATAAGGATAATAAATTGGCAAGTGATTCTGTAGGTTCTGATACTTCTAGTGATTTGCAAGATGTTGAATCAGTTGCTGATGATGTAGATTCTACAATGGAAGAAAATAATAGTTCATCAGATGAAAATGCTCAAGGTGAAACACAAGATGATAATGTAAAAGCTGAAGATAAATCAGAATTGAAAAAGAATTTCTTTACTTCAAGTGTTTCTGAGGATGTTGAACCAGTGGATACTCAGGCAGACACTAATAATATGCAAACTGTGGAAACTGTTTCAGTTCACAAAATTCATTCTCAACAATCATCAATAACTGTAGGGACTCAAACAACAGCATCAGCAAGTAATCAAGTGAATATTTCAAAAGAAGATGTTTTGGCACAAATTCATAGTAAACTTCAAATGATGAATAGTACAAGTAATGCAAAATTGACTATGGTTTTGAATCCAGAATCATTAGGTAAGGTTTCTATTCAGTTGATAAATACAAAAGATGGATTAACTGCAGAATTGCAAGTAGCATCACAAACGGTTAAGGATATTCTTGACAGTAATTTATCGAATCTTAAAGACACATTATCTGCACAAGGAGTTCAGGTTAATGATATGTCAGTAAAGGTTTCTCAATCAGAAAATAACGCTGATATGGATTATACAGAGCAAGAAGGTAATGGCGGTAATAAGCAAGAACAAGAGAAACGACATAAAGAACAAGAAAAAGAATTTGAAAAAATGTTCTCAAAGTTTCAAAACGATGAAGAACAGGAAATAGAGGGCTAAATAAAATGGCAACAATTAGTAGTACAATAACTTCAATGACAAATGAAACGGCTTATAATAAGGCTAATTCTAACAGTAAAGTTTCAACATCAGACAAAGATATGTTTTTAAGTTTGATGTTAAAACAAATGCAGAATCAAGACCCTACAGAGCCTACAGATAATCAACAATGGTTATCTCAATTAGCGCAGTATTCATCATTGGAGCAGATGTCACAAATGAATGAAGGTTTGACAAGTTTATCAAAGGCATTGGAATCTTTGTCAAATAATGTTGCCCAAAATAGTGGTATTAGTCAAACTTTATCTTTAATTGGTAAGGAAGTAGACATAGTTCCAGATACAGAAAAACCGGATGAAACAATTACAGGTACTGTTACAGAAGCAACTTTTGTTGATGGTGCAGGAAAGATTAAAGTAAATGGCAAATATTACTCAATTGCCAATGTTCAAAATATCAGAACCCCTGGAGAAGGTTCATAACTAAATTATTAAACAAACAAAAGTATAAAAAGGATTTTAACTAGACTATAAAAATTTAGAGGAGAGAGAAGAAGAATGAGTCAGGCACTTTACACATCAAAAACAGGCATAGATGCAGGACAAACGCATATTAATGTTGTTGCTAACAATGTTGCCAATATTAATACAACTGCATATAAAACTGCAAATGTAACGTTTTCAACATTGTTTTCAAGAACATTATCAAGTGGTTCTGCAGCTACAAGGACTGGTGGTGGTACAAATCCACGACAAATAGGTTTAGGTACACAAGTTTCTTCAATTACAAGAAATTTTGAAAACGGCTCATTCCAACAAACAGGTCTGTCATCAGATTTGATGATTTCAGGTAATGGGTATTTTATTGTGCAAGATGGTAGCGGTAATCAATATTTTACTCGTGATGGTCATTTTTCTTTAGATTCTGATGGTAATTTGGTAACAGCAGCTGGTTATAAGGTAGTTGGTACAACAAACGAATATTCTCCTCGTTCTTCTGATTATACAGTGAAAGTGCCTTCTGTTTTGAATGTGGCTGTTCAAGGTACTTCAAGTGCTGAAATCGCTACTAAAACTCTTAATGATTTGAACGCAGTGTCTGTTCGTACGGGTACATTTATATTTAATGTTGGTGGTACATCTTCTCAAGCTGCAGTTGCTGATTTTACTAAAGTAAATAATAATCAGTATACAAAAGGTGGTGTTACATACAACCGTATGGATATGGCTAATTTAACAACTCAAGAAAGAAAAGAATTGACTGATTTGTATGGTGATGTTGAGCCTACAGATGTATTCTTTAAAGGTGATGATGGTACTTATATTAAGGGCGAATTCCCAGCAACAGGTAATGTAACAATAAGAAATGTACAAAAACAAGTTTCTTATAAAATTAGTGAAGGTGACTTATCAAGTACATTGCAAGATTTTGTAGATAGTGTTAATAATTCGTTCAATGCGCAAGGTTTTAATAACATTACATTTGCAGTAATGGACGGTGGTTTGCAGATAGAAAATAATTCTGGTGAAGCGTTGTCTATCGCAGATAATCAAACTACAGACTTTTTGACTCAGGTTGGTTTTGATGATGCTCTTGATTCTGCAAAAGCTGGTCAAACATTATTTTACAGTAATACAATGAACAAATCTGCAACAATCAGTACAGGTAATAATACTGCAGATGCAATCAAACGTTCAGACTGGTATGTTTCAGAAGGTGGTATTGTAACGGCTAAATATAATGACGGCTCATCTTTAACAGTTTCGTTTAATGATAATGGACGTGCTTTATGGCAATATACTACATCTGATAATGTTGTTATTACATCATCTGGTGCCGAAGGGACAGACCTTGATATGTCATCAACAGGTATGGAACCTGCAAATATGGTAATAGAAATGGGTACTGTTATTAATGATGCCGGTTTGATATCTCAAACAGATAACTTGTGGACGCTTGGACCAAACGCTGGTGAGTTTGCTTATGGTATGGCAAACACAAATGGCTTTGGTTCTTTGAAATCAGGTGGTTTGGAAGGCTCAAATGTTGATATGGCTACAGAATTGTCAAATATGATTATGGCACAACGTGCAATTCAGGCTAATTCAAGAGTTTTCTCAACTGCAAGTTCAGTTCTGGAAACAATTACATATCTAGGTCAATAATTTTAGTTTTTTAGGGCATGCCCTTAATAAGCAAAAGACATGAATACTGTGTCAAGTTTGTAACATAAAAAGAAAAACTTAACAAAACTTAACAATTAAAATCATGCTGTATTCCATGTGAGTCATGGATTTCAGCAATCCAAGAAGGGAGGGAAAACTTTTACAATTAAATATTTGTCTTATCATGTGGGATAAGATATAATTTTAAAATGTAGAGGAGATTTGTATGACAGTTGATAGTGTTGGAGAGAATCTTCTACGTGTAAAGAAAACAATCGAACCTTATACACCAAATATAATTGCTGTAACAAAATATTACGGTCTGGAAGCTATAACAGATGCTTATGGCGCAGGGTTGAGAGATTTTGGAGAGTCAAGAGCAAATGATGCAATTCAAAAGATTGAAAATTTGCCGGATGAGATTCGTAAAAACTCCAAATTTCATTTCATCGGTCATTTGCAAACAAACAAAGTTGACAGAGTTGTAAAACATTTTGATTATATTCAGTCTGTTGATTCAATTAAGGTTGCAAGTGCAATATCTGAATCTGCAGGCAGGATAAATAAAGTTCAAAAAATCTTGTTGCAAATAAACATATCAGGGGAAGTCCAAAAGTTTGGATTTAGTGAGAGAGAGCTTTATGATAATTTCGAAGAACTTTTGAAGTTACCTAACCTGAAAATAGACGGGTTTATGTGTATGGCTCCACTTGGGGCTAGTGAGGAAGAACTCGATAAAGTGTTTAAAAAGGCTTGACATTCGTAAAGAATGTTCAGAAGCCTTAAAATGTGATATCAACACAATTGAATTATCAATGGGTATGAGCGATGATTATGAAAGAGCAGTAGCGAACGGGGCTACTATGATACGTTTAGGAAGAATATTATTTAAATAATCGGAGGAAAGATGACAATAACAGAAAGATTGAGTGGAATAGTTGATTTTTTAACTCAAGGATTAACTAGAGATGAAGAAGAAGAGGCTTTTGATTTCGGTGGCGAAGAAGAATATGTAGAAGACGGTAATGCTTTAAGAGTTACTAAACCTGAATATTCAACAAGAACTGAAAGCCCTAGAGAAATGAAGGTGGTTAATCACCCTAACTACAGAGGCTATGAAGTTATGATAGTTGAACCTCGTTCATTTGGTGAAGCTGGTCAAATGGTTAAACATTTGAAAGATAAAAAGACTGTTGTTTTGAATCTTCATTTGTTAGATAAAGAACAATCTCAAAGAACTATCGATTTCGTTTGTGGTGCAGCTCACGCTCTTAACGGTACTGCTCAAAAAGTTGGCGAAATGGTATTCATCTTTACTCCAAACAATGTTGCTTTGTCAGTAGATGCTCAAGCACAAAGCAAATTTGCAGAATCATTATGGAATAAACCATTATAATATATAAATTGATTTGTGATAGTTGGATTTTTAGGATGCTTGTGCATCCTTTTTTTTGTGCAAATTTTTTAATAATTATATGACTTGGTCTTTTGACCAAGTCATATTTTCTCTGTCTTCTTATTTTATCTTTCTACGAACAGCCTGAATATCCACAATTCAAGCAGATGAAACAACCTTCTGCCATTTCAATTTTATTTCCACATTCGGGGCAAGTTATTGTCTTAACTTCCCCTGTCGGGTTGTATTCCTTTGTTTCTTCAACAGTGGCTTCAACAATTTTTTTTTTTTCCTTTTTCTCAACTTTTTTATCAAGGTTCATTGGTTGGAAGATACGAGAGTTGTTTCTATAAACGGTTATCCCTTTCAAATGGTTTTTGTATGCCAATACATAAGTTTCTTCAATATTTTCACGAGTTGCAGATTCTACAAAATTAACGGTTTTGGATACAGCGTTATCTGTATGAAGTTGGAACGCAGCCTGCATTTTTACATGCCAGTACGGTGAAATATCATGTGCCGTTACAAAAATCTTTTTAACATCATCGGGTATTCCGTCAATATGAGCTATAGAGCCATCGACTGCAATTTGCTTCATCAAATCTTCTGAATAAAGTTTATGCGATATCATATAATTTTTGAAGATTTCATTTACTTCAAGCATTTCAGTACCGTCTAAAATCAGTCTTGAAAATACAAGTCCAAACAATGGTTCAATACCACCTGATGCAGATGCTATCATTGATATTGTTCCTGTTGGTGCAATACAAGTTGTAGTTGCGTTTCTGATGCCGTATTCTTTTATTTGTTTATCAAGCTCTTTCCATTTTTCATCAGTGATAATTCCTGCAGATTTTCCTTTGTATTTATTGTACAAATAATTTTCGTGGTCATAAATACTGCCTTTGAAATTATTAAATCTGCCTCGTTCTTTAGAAAGCTCTACAGATTCACATTTTGATTCGTAATCAATAAACTCAATCACTTGAGATGCAAGTTTTGTTCCTTTCTCTGAGGCGTAAGAGATGCCCATTTTCATAAGCATATCTGCCCAACCCATTACTCCAAGTCCAATTTTTCTGTTGTTGTGTACCATTTCTGCTATTTGTGGCAGTGGGTAGTTATTTATTTCAATAACATTATCCAAGAATTTTATAGCAGTTTTTGTGGTTTTTGCTAACAAATCCCAATCAACAACGGTTTTTCCGTTTTCTTCTTTAATCATTTGGCTTAGATTTATTGAGCCAAGGTTGCAAGCCTCGTATGGCAAAAGTGGCACTTCACCACAAGGGTTTGTAGATTCAATAGCCCCGATTTGTGGTGTCGGGTTATCAGAATTCATTGTATCAATGAATACAATCCCCGGTTCACCGTTTCGCCAAGCGTTGTCGATAATTTTATCAAATACTTTTTTAGCATTTAATTTCCCTACAGATTTTTTAGTATTAGGGTGAATCAAATCATAATCTTCGCCTTTAAAATATGCGTCCATAAATTTATCTGTTATGGCAACTGAAATATTAAAATTGTTTAATCTGTTATTATCTGCTTTGCAGTCAATAAATTCCAAAATATCAGGGTGGTCAACTCTTAATATACCCATATTGGCACCACGTCTTGTACCACCTTGTTTGACTGCTTCTGTTGCAGCATTGAATACTTCCATAAACGATACAGGGCCTGATGAAACACCCATTGTTGAGCGTACAACATCATTTTTAGGTCTTAGTCTTGAGAACGAAAACCCTGTTCCTCCCCCTGATTGGTGTATCAGGGCTGTGTTTTTTATTGTTTCAAAAATATCTTCCAAAGAATCATCAATGGGGAGTACAAAACAAGCAGCTAATTGTCCCAGCTTGCGCCCTGCATTCATCAGTGTCGGAGAATTAGGCATAAAATATCTGTTTGTAATAGTTTCATAAAACTCATCTGCCAGTTGGTTTATTTCTGCTTCTGATTTGCCGAATTTAGAATCGGCAGAAGCTAATGTGTCGGCTACTCGTCTGAACATATCTGCAGGAGTTTCAATGCAGTTCCCGTCTTTATCCCTTTTGAGATATCGTTTTTCCAGTACTTTAATGGCATTTTCGGATAAATCTAATTCGTTTATATTTTTACCTGACACAGAACATCTCCATTAATTGACAATTTTATCATATATCATAAAATACATGTCATGCCCATATTGTTAAGTAATGTAAAATACTTTGTGATAAAGGTCAATATTTTATTTTAGGTGTTTTATAAGGAATATGAACAGCATAAATACAAACTATAATACCCCGAATTTTGGAGCAAGACATCTTGTTAAGACAAGTGTATTGCACAAGGTCGCAGATATGGCAAAATCAGAACCAATAGAAGCAAATTTGGTTGAATTAGATTTGCATTCTCCAACAGATTTGAAAACCATTCAAGATGTTAAAGAAAAATGGGTGGGTGCAGAATTTGCTCAAATGATATGCTCTCCTTTTTATTCTCCCGATAGAAAGTTATATGCCTTGACCAAACAAAAAGAAGGTTTTGAACAGCTTAATCCTTCTGATGTTTTAGGTGCTGCTGATGTCAATCTAAAAGATAAAAGAGTAAATGTCAGATTCTTACAGGCAGACCCAAATATTATATTTGATAAAAATCGCCCAATAAAAGGTATTGGAGATTCTTTGATGAAATCTTTGGCGAGTCATCTGGGAGAGAACGGATACGAAACAATGGGGATTTTTGCAAATCGTTTTGTTACTCCTTTTTATGAAAAAGTATTTCCTAATATAAAACATAAACCTTCAACAGTAGATGACTGTGCAAATTTAGTTGTTGATTTAAAAGGTTAATATTGTTTTATCTTGTTTGGCAGGTTTACGAACTCTGTTATTTTTGTTATGATACTTTGGATACAAAGTGAATGAGGTATTTTAATGGTTTTCAAGAGTTATTTGACGGTTAAAAACATAATATTTTTTATTGTAGCAATTTTGTTTATAAAATTCCTTACAACGATAAGTGCGATAGCGATGATGTTTTTTGCCTCTTATGTTTTGGCTTGCTCTTTGAATCCGTTGGTAGAACTTCTTACTAAGCGTATGAAACGCCCTATGGCAGCAACTGTTGTTATAACAGGTATGATTCTGATATTTTCTTTGTTCTTTATTCCGGTAATTGTTATAGCATCTGACCAAATAAACTCTTTTATTCAAGTCTTACCTGGGCATATAGCTAATTTAAAAGCTTTCATTATGAATAAAACAATACTTGGGCAAAAAATTGTCGATATGATTGATATTCCGTCTTTCATTCAACCGGTTTCTGATTTTACAACTAATCTTGTAAACCAATCAATTACTGTTACAATCGGGATAGCCTCATCTTTAATTTATATTCTAACAATGTGTATTATAATGTATTATTTCATTGTTGATAAAAGAACTATACGCAGAACGTTCTTGACTTTTTTCCCTAAACAAATGAAGAAAAAAGCTGACAGAATAGTAGAAACAATTTCTAAAAAAATCGGGGGTTATATTGTTGCACAAGGTGTTACGATGCTCAGTGTCGGTATCGTATTTACAATCTGCTTACTTTTGTTAAAGGTTGATTATGCAGTATTATTAGGTTTGATAGCTACGGTGCTTGATATAATTCCAGTTATCGGGCCTGCGATTGCACTTATTATTTGTATAGTAATGTGTTATCAAATAGCACCTGTTACTTTGGCTTTGATAGTCGCATCTTTCTTTTTGGCTCAATGGGTAGAAAACAATTTTGTCAGACCGTATGTGTTTGGGAAATTTATGGACGTTCATCCGTTAATAATATTCTTCTCAATATTTGTGACTGCGAAATTTTTAGGTATTATTGGGGTCGTATTTGCACCAGCGATTGCTGCAACAGCATGTGTTATATTAGATGAACTTTATATAAAACCTATTAATAACGAGAAAAGAGATGTCTGATATTTATTTGTACGAACCAAAATATAATAAAAATGCAGATTACAATGTGTTTATGGCATTCCCTGAGTGTGAGTCTTTTTCTTTGTCATCTTTGGGTTATATGTGGTTATCAAAAATATTAGAAGAACAAGAAGATTTTAATGTAGAAAGAATATCTACAGATACAACGAAGACCCGAATAAGCCCAAAGGAAGTTGATGCAATAGGGTTTTCTATATCCTTTGATATGGATTTTATGAATGTTTTTGCTATTCTCGAAAAATTCGGTATTCCTCTTAAATCAAAGGATAGAGTGAATGGACCTTTAGTTTTTGCAGGTGGGCCTGTAATGACGGATAACCCTGAACCGTATAAAGAATTTTTTGATTATATTGTTATAGGTGATGGAGATTCACTGAACTTAGAAACCCTGAATGTTTGTAAACAAAATAAAGACAAATCAAAACAAGAAATATTAGAAAAATTATCCGAGCTTGAAGGGGTGTATGTTCCGAATATCAGTATAGAAGTTAAGAAATGTACTTCAAAATTGTCAAACTGTATATACACGCCTATAATTACCGAAAAGAGTTATTTCTCGAATACATTTATAATAGAGGTTTCAAGAGGTTGGTTTAATCG
>ERZ779681.334-NODE-334-length-17205-cov-3.37195_pt1 | contig 17205 bp, 21 predicted proteins | sample MGYA00511905_ERZ779681 | MGnify/ENA primary metagenome ERZ779681 (study PRJEB29588, sample SAMEA2144578) | human gut metagenome | biome: human gut; feature: human-associated habitat; material: faeces | place: Denmark | collected 2008/2010 ... | reverse complement strand
CTTTGCGGAGCCTCTGGCACCCTACACGCCGTAAAAAGACTTTAATTGCCGCCCTTCGTTAAATCGCCTAACTCACTATAAACCGCCTGCGCGCGTCTAAAAAAGTGCCTTGCAATATATCGTCGAAGATTACGAATTTATCCGCATATTTCTTCTTTACGCCGTAAATTATATCTTCCGAAGTCAATTCGACGACAATTTTATCGCTTATTCCGCGACTGTATACAACCCTATTTTCGCTTTTACGAACGTATTTAAGGATATACGAAGATACCGCGCTTACGCCCGTTTCTTTGCTTATACACTCGAAATCACACCGACCGAACCGTTCGGCAAAAAACGAGTTAATAACGCTGCTTTTCATACGGTGTTCGTACGGGCTGAAATATCTGCTCGGTTTCAAATAACCTTTCATAGCCCCGTTTGGGATATAAAATACGCCGTGAAAATGTAATCTGCCCGTCAACTTACCGCGTTCGAATACGCCCATATACCGCCAACCGAAATCGGTAGACAAATGGCTCAAACACGTCAGATACGCTTTCTTGAAGTCGTCTTCCGAAGCGTATTTCGCATTATCGTACGTCTGTGTAACGAAAAAATTCCATATATGCAAATTCGCTTTTTCGTGGAATCTTTTAACACGCATATACCGCGCAACGTTCTTCGCCTTAATTTTATCCCTTATATAATCGGTAAAGTCGTACTTTTCTTCGACCAAAGCAAACAAATCGGAACTATGATTCAACTTATACTTGTTTACCATATCGTCGTTAATGTACTCAATCTGCATATTACCCGTCAGATTGAGCCTTTCGCTTTGCTCGTAAGCAACGTTGAACAATTCCGCCAATTCGTCTTTTTCTTTGCATACCGCCATATTTCTACGCTTTTTAATGCGGTGGGTTATATATCCCGCAAGCGCGCCGCGAACGTACTTTACGCCGTAAATCGCTCGCTGCGGAATACGCACGTTAAAATCGTACTCATAGTTTTCGGTCATATAATTCTCCTTTTAATTTTAATCGTCTATCGGCAAACCGCCGTAAGTCTTTACTTCGTTCTGGAAATAACTGTTTTGTTTGTCGAGTTCATCGGGAGTTGCCATAGAACCGCTATACGTCGGTAAATCGTCGATACCGACGCGGTTATATTTACCGAAACGCTCGTAAATACCGCTTTGACAGTCCGTACAGAACCTGTCCGAATATATCTTTTTACTTTGAAGATAATAATAAGCCGTCTTACCGTCTATGTCCAACGTCGTTTTACTCGACCCGAACGTATTCATTTTTCGTTCATACCTATGCCGCATACGCGAAACCAACCAACGAACAAACCTATCCGATAACCGGTTATTACCGCGGGAAAATCTTCCGTTCAAAAAACGCGGCTCGTACCACGCCCATAAAGCGGAGTATAAACACTCGTAAAGATAAAACGGAGAAAAAAACGGCAACGTCGGGCGCATAGGCTCGCGTTCTGCAACGTTTATAAGTTCGCCGAGTTCGGTTAAATCGCTCCCTAAACTCCCCGAACGTTGCAAATCGCCGAAAAACAATACGAAGTTTTCGTTTTCGACCGTACACACGTGGCGGCTCATTTTAACGTTATTATTAAAATAATCGTTCTTCTGATTCGTTTCGCCCGCATCGGCTCTTACTCCCTTTAATTCAAGCGTATTCTTTCTTTCCTTATCTATTTCGGATATAACGTAAACGCCGTAACCGAAAGCGTACGCGTTAGGATTGTTTTCTTGAAGTTTTCGCCCAAGTCGCAACATATCGTAATCGAGAACGTGCGAACGCCGGGATATATCGTCTATTTCATAAGTCTTACGATTGAAAAAGTCTGTATCGTATAGCGGAAAGTTACCTATATCTTCCTTTATATCGTCAACGCGGCAACTGTAATTACTCACTATATACGCCGAACCGCGCGTGTATATAAGGTAACACACGGCGTACGACTTTATACTCGACCAGATATCTTTTATCGTCAGACCGTCGTCGTAAGTCAACGGCTCGCGTTCTATGTCGTACCCGAATATCTTCTCTTTACTCGGCTTATTGCAAAAGCGCGCCTTTTTCTTTTCTACCCACCTTTCGCAGGAATATTTATCCCAAATTTTCCGCTTCTTAAAAGCGATTTTTAATTCGTCTTCGAGAACTATCCACGGAAACGTCGGATAACGGAAATAATTTTTGGTAAGAACTTCCAACGCCCTTTCGCGGAGTTCGACCTGCGCGGACAACGCAAGATCCGTCATTAAGGTCGTTTTGCCCTTACCCATTTTACCCGTAAACACCGTAGACACGCCGCGTTCGTTCAGAAAGCCCCTGTTTTTACGCTCTCTGTGCCTTAACTCGTTATATCCTATATCGTCCGCCCACTTGCTTAAACCGTAAATTATAAGTATCACGAACACCGGCAACGGCACGAAATCAAACATTACGGACAAGTCTATAACGAGTTTATAAAACTGTCTATAAAGCGTTTTTATCGAAAACGTCGCTACGAAATAAAAGTAAAACGCGAAAAATTCGACTATTATCGTTATAAAGTTAAAATACAACGCCCAGGCAAACGCCCACGCGATTACAATCTTTTTATTCCTGTGTAAAAAGGCTATATATTCCTTTACGGTAATTACACACGGCTCGATTGCTTTTACCTTTATACGCTTATAAATCTCCAAAGGCTTCGTATCTACGTTATGTTCGGTATTCGGTTTATTCAACGCTTGCGCGATAAGAATATACAACACCACAACGAACGGCAACGCCAATACTATAACCTTAAAACCGTTAAATACGACTTTTCTTACCTGTACGTTATACGCCTTAAACGTATTTATATCAAAGAACGAGTTCCAAAATAAATTGAAACTCCGCTTGAAACCCTCGAAATCAAACGGCAAGCCCGTTGTTCCGACGCCTTTCGTAGGAAAATGCCACGACGGCAGATTCATTACTGTCGGCGGAGTTTTACACTTTATATCGAACGCCCAACAAAAATAGTTGACGATACTCGTATATAAATCACGGAAACCCTCTCCGAGCCTTAAGACGGAGTTCGGAAACCTAAACACTCCGAAAGCGACTATTCCGAGGCTTATAACGACGGTAATCGTTACGTTAAAAACCTTGCGTTTCATAAATGATTCCCCACGTATATAAAGTAGCCCACGAGCCACACGATCGCGATTATAGATACCACGTACACTATTCCGCGTATCATTAAATTTTTATTGTCCTTTTTCATTTTTTCTTACTCCGTTTCGCTTGACTTTTTCTGTAATATACTATATAATCTCACTCAGTTGAACGGCTTATGCGCGTTCATTCCCGCCGATATTGGATTGCGGCATTGCCCCGAACGGATTAGTTTCGGGGATTTTTTTTACCCTTAAATCGTTTCATTTTCTCACGATTGTCAGGTGCAGGGCGAGAGTGGTTAAATACTTTATCACGAATTTTCTTTACGTCTTCGCCTGATACGTCCATATTCGGGTGATTTTCCCGAAATTTCTTATTTACCCTGATAGGATTGCCTTCGTCGTCCTGTATTTCGACGTAATGCTTAAAGTACGATTGCCCTTGCTGGTAATTTTTTAATTTAGTGCGGTCTTTTCCTTTACGCGAAGATAAAGGCACAACCGCTAAATCGTTATAATCGTTTGTTTCGATTACTACGACAGGGCGTTCTTTTTTAGACCCCGTTTTCTTGCCGTTTCCTAAATAATGGTCGTAAGTAGATAAAGTTCGCCCCTGCGGTACTTTTCCGCCCTTGGTGCGTTTGTTGTTTGCATTTGTTTTTACCGATTTTTTCTTTTTGTAAAACATATTTTCACCTATATTCCGACTGCCGAACGGTTGAATGTATTTCGATCCGTCCGACAGTCTTTTTATTTTTTCCTTTTACCCGCAGAATCGTTACTCTTTTCTGCTCGTTTGTTTTTTACCGCGCCGCTTATTCCTTTGCCGATTCCCGCCAAAATCTTAAACGGAAACGTTATTACGCTGCACACGAGTTTTAATATCGTCGGCAAAAACGGCCAAAGAATAATTATGACAAGCAATAAAAGAATAAGTAAAAGAATAAGCCCCCAATTATTTTTATCGGACTTAGTATAAACGGGCGACGTAGCGTCGTGAACAATATCGATAGGCGACATAACCACGGGAATAACCGTTTTAACGTCTTCTTTTACAAACGTCAAATCAATAATATCAAAATCAAGGTTTACCGTTTTTTGGAAAAAGTAAGCATTAGTATCTACTTTATCTATCGAATTCCCTGTTAATGAAGATTTATATTTATATAACGTTGCCTCTTGCGCTATATAATCGCTTACCATATATCTGAATAAGTACACCGTACACTCTTCGCCGAAATCATTCAATGTACTTTGTGCGTATTTCTTGTAATAGTCGGTAAACGTATTATAATCAGAAACGGATATATATAATCTATCGCATACCGCTTTCTTTTCTCCGGCTATCTTATCGGCGTCAATCTTTTCAATGGCAGAAATATTTTCAAATCTATCGGTAGTAATAGTCGCTGTGCCGAATAACTTTTGCCAAAAATTTTGCGTTAGTTTTTGACTTGTTAATTTATATTGTTCGGTACGGGCAATATTTACTTCAGTGAAATTTTCGTCAACACTTTCAAAAATAACCTTACTGAATTTGCTATTGACTAATTCGCCGCCATAATTTAATTTACTGTCTTCAATCTCACTATAAATCTTTTCACTTCTTACAGTATACTTGTCCGCACTATCGCTATCGCTACCGCTGTAAAATATCGAATATAACGGATCAACAACTGAACCTGTCAAAGAATGGGATAACTGAAATGCGTGTGAAGTAGAAGAAGTGGTAATATTATTCAGTAAATAACCGTATTTATGAATTGTTTTAGTAGGATATACGTCTAAAACGTCGCCGCCGACATACATATAATCTACGTCTTTATTGTATACCGAATTTTTAACACCTAAATATTTTGAAAAAACATTATAGGCAGTTTTATTACCCGTTACAAGCATAGGCTTTAATACGGCGTTTAGCCACGTTGCGTGAACGGCGTACATTTCACCATATTTTTCTATGTAATGATTAGGCACGGCAAAATACACACTATGTAAACTATCCTGCGTATAATCGTTTTTCCCGTTAGTTCCCGCAGGACGGTAATACGTAGATTTGACGTTAAGAGAAATAGTTTCCTGCCCGCCTTTTGCAACACATGTCAACGTATTATCTGACGTAATATCCGCTCCGTAACCTTTAGCATAACCGGTAAATTCGTAAATAGTCCCTACTTCTACGGAAGTTGCATTATTATCGTTTTTTAATTTTAGTTCGATTTCCGATACTTCATACTTACGGCACGATGAATTTACTTTGCTTTTTCCCGATAATATATCTTCACGTTGCGACGTACTCAACACAACTTCAAACTTATAAAAAAGTCCGTAATAATCGCCTTTGGAACGATTCAAAAATCTCAAACGATATTTCTTAAAAGACATGCTCGAATCGTCGCCATAACGCATTGATACGGTATTTAACACGCTTAAAACGTCGATATTAAGGTTCTGAGGATTATATACATAAACGTAAAGACCGTAATCGCTCATAGCGTCAGACCGAAAACTATAACAAAATTCGACGAAAGAAAAAACTTCCGTTTTCTTACTTTCGTCAAAATTATATTTAGTAAGATCTAACTTCTCACCATTCCGGGTACTGTCTTTCAGATCGTCCATAACGTTTATACTTTCAAACCTACTCTTTATACTGTCCGTTTCTGCGCGGGCACTATAAAAATATTTGCCGAAAGCAAGTATTACGGTTACGACCGTAAGCAATACGCAACAAATAAAATACTTAACTCGTTTTTTCATTAGTTACCTCAAAAGACTATTTCCGTTTTATCAATCTCTACCATATACTTTACATTAACGGTAAAAAATACAGAGATTTTTTCTTTTTTGTTATACGAATATATTTCAATTGCAAACATATCCGTAAACGCCTTATCGTTCGTAGAACTGATTTCGTTTCCGTTGCAAGCCGTTTTTAATATGTAATCAAGATCGCCATTATACGCAATCGTAAAATAGTCGTCGTTCATGGTTATATCAAAAACACGCGTAAAATCTTCAATATCGCTAAAAGCCAATTCTACGCCGTCAACGACAAAGAAAAAATTATTTTCCATATCGACGTGCGGAACAACTCTTACGGTATATCCTTTTTTCTCGTTATCGATTTTGCCGAACGTATATTTAACTTCGATTTTTTTCGTTTTATTTTCTTCCAGAACAAAACCGCCCGTATCAGAAGTAATGCGTTTATCGTCTACTTTCACATAAAAAGTTGTAAAATCACTTTTAAAGCCGTTTGTGTATTTATATATAAACGCGATTGCCAATATTACGGCTGCAATCATAATCAAAGACGAAAAAAACGTAAAAACCCCCGTTTTAGAATCTTTCATACGCCACCGCCTTTCAGAACGATATTTCAGTCTTGTCTACGTTCACTTCGTCCGCAAGAACGTCTATGTAAACATTAAATGTTTGAGAAAATTGTCCTTCATTAGCAGATATGGTAACTTTTATATACGGCAAATTACCGTCATTATCTACGAGATCTTCCGACCATTTCGACATATTTGACAATTTACAATCTTCGTATCGTGATTTAGGGCGCAATGTTACACTGTTTTCACCCACTTGATAAGATAAACATTCTGAAGAAAATCGAGAAATATCCTGTTTAGACGATGATGAAACTTGTTTATAATATGCCGAACCGACAAATTCCACACTACATTGATACCCCGAAACTAATCCGGTTCCGACATCGTGAAAAATATTATCAAAATTAAAATAAAAATGATATTGAGAATCCACATACAAAACTATAACATCCGTCAAGTTTCCGCGTGTACATGTAAGATCGTAATTATCTAAATTAAGATTACCCGTAGCCGGTTTACCGACAAAAGAAATTGAACAAGACCCTTTTACCTCACCTATCCTGGTAGTAACGTACAAAATCGCCGAACTGCCGCGGAACGACTTATAGCAACGTACTTTCGCCGTCAACGAACCGTCCGAATCGGGCGTTACCGTAAGATAATCGCTTATAGCCGAACTTTTAAGCGGAGCGTTATCCGCCCACACGATACTCCAATCGACAGCCTTATTCGCCACGGTGGACGGAGTAATTATTGCCGTTACGGTTTCTTCAACGTACCCGCTTTCGGCGTTCAATACCGAAGTGGCGCGTTGTATCTTTTTTCCCCCGCCGTTATCTTCGTAATCTAATACGGCGTTATCCGCCTTATTTATGTATTTCTTGATTGTAGAACAACCCGTTAAACAGGTCATTCCGAATAATACGGCGGTTACAACGCCCATACATACTACTTTCAAAAATGCTTTCTTCATAATTTCTATCTCCTTTTATTTTTCCTTAATTAAAATACTTTTCCGCCGATTTCGAATACCCTTAAATAACCGTTCGACGCGGGTTTTATTCCCGTAGAGCCGCCCGAAGTACCCGCTAAATCGCTTAATAAAATCGAGCCTGTCTGATATACGACAAGAGATTTGTTTATTTTATCCCCGATAAATACGAGCGCGAATCTGCCTGTCTTTCCGTCTTTACCACCGCCCACGATTGTAAAATCCGCAAGATTTTGCGTGTTATCGAAACCCTGCACCGCATAGAGCGTATTAGCCTTAAACGTCAATTGATTATACAAATAATACATATTTACAAGCCCTTTGCCGTCGGAATTTTTAACATAAGACGCGAGCGCGTTAGTCAAAAGATTTTGCATTTCGACAGAAGTCATATAGTTCGTCAGCGCGGCTCCGATTATGTCGTTTACGTCTGCGTCTTTCATATAGTCAGACAATGCGTTATCCATTTCGTAGTCTTTAACGTAACCTTTTAGCAGATTGGCAAGCGTGGTCTTACTTACGTAATCTTCGCTTTTCTCGCTCCACTGCGTATACGTTCCGTCTTCGGTGTTTATACTTATAAACTTACGATAAAATACGTTTTCCGCGTCCGTATACGAGTATACTTTATTCGTTCCGTCGCGGGTTAAGCGGTAAATTTCGCCGTTAAACTTTATATCCGCTCCGCCGCTTAAACTGTTAAGTTCGACGGTCGTCAATTGTCCGTCCTGTTCGCTTATTTCGATTATTCCGCCATGCGCGTTCCCGTCCGACTTACTCCGTACAAGCGCGACTACGAGTCCCAAAACACCCAAAGACAGGACGCAGACGAGAACTACCGATATTATACTTTTTGATTTAGATCTCATAGTTTATCTCCGTCGTTATAAGCCCGTAAAAATATTTACGGGCCTACAACTACTATTGAATTATTTGTTGACCGTTAAAGTTACTTGTTTTACGTACGACGCCTTGTTAAACCAATTTACCTTTTTACTTGCGTCTTTCAAAGAAATAACCACTCGGTAATACTTGACGTTTTTGCTCGCCGATTGTACAGTCTGCGTTTTCGCGATTTCGGTAGTATCTGCTGACAACGCTTCCGTCTTACCGATAAACGTTTTACTTTCGTCAAAATAGAAAATCTGATACGTTACGTCCGCTTTATCCTTAATCGTTATCTTGTTGAATTTGTCCGCGTCGAAATAACCCGTACGAAGCGCGTGTTCGTCCTTGACTTCTTTACCGTCTTCAGCGTTCAATGCCCCGATCGTATACGAACTCGACTTTATATCTTTCGTCTTTTCGATTTTATCGATTTTTACGAACGCAAAACAAACGGACGCTATTACAAGCGTCAACGCCACGTAAAGTATGATCATGAAAATCTTATTCTTTTTAGTGCCTCTCATTTTTCTTCACTCCTTGTCCTTTCCGTGAATTTTTTACCGGAAGGATATTTATATACGGTTTTGTCTTTATATCTTTCCACTTTGGTGCCCGGCGGCAGTCTTTTTTTCACCACCAACGGATCCGCCGAAGAAAAATATCTGACGTACCTTTTTCCGCTCGGATATATAAACGTTACGCCGTTTTCGCCGTCTTTAACTTCCGTACCCTTCGGAATCTTAAACAAACTTCTAAGCGCAACGGATATATGCTGTAATTCGCTTTTATGGTATATTGACTTGCCGTTTTTATAACGACCGCCGTTTACCATTTCTTCGAGTGTCTACGGGTTCTTACGCTTCTGCGACGTCTTCTGCCCGCATAACTTACTCTTCTCTTTCTTGCTACTCTTCTCGCCTTTCCGCGAGTTCTTCTCGTTCTGTATGCCATATAGCACTCCTTTAACCTCTCCACGAGCAAGACTTCATATCGAAGACCGCCGTTTTAGTTTCGCCATAACGGTTTGGTTTACGTATAACTTTTACGTACCTATGATTTTTACCGACAACTGCGCATTTCGCATTATTTACGATATCTCTTTCACGATATCCGCCGCTCGTCTTCATTGCCAAACGCATAACGGGCGTAATTTTTATAAATGCCATAAAACACCTTTACCCGAACGAGATTTCTCCCGTTCGGGCTTACCTATTATTATTTTACTTTTTTCTCTTCCTGCTTGTCCGTCGGAGCGTTTGCCGCCGCGTCGAGTTGCGCACGAATATTTCGAATTAAATATTCGAGATTAGATTTATTCGTGTCGCCGTCGGGCGTTAAATTCTGCACGAACTCCACGCCGTATTCGTCGTATGCTTTTACGGAATAGGAATTGTAACGGATAAGTTTATTATCCGCGCCCGCTCTTACCGCTCTGCCGATTTCGAGATGTATTTTACCGTCTTTCGCCGTCGAGAATATATCTTCCATAACGGCATAACCGCCGTTATCTCTCGGTTTAAGCGAGCATTTTACTTCTCTTCCAAAACGCTTTCCGCGTACAAAGTAGTTGTTATACACTCTCCCGTTCGCGCCGCGATTCTTTTCACATTCAACGAATATAGGGAGAGAATCGTCCGCTATGTACTCGTTTTCGTCGATCATCGCCGCGTCCGTCGTCGTCTTTACTTCTTCGTTTACTGCCTGATTTTTGTTTTCTGCCATTTTTTTGTCCTCACTTTATTTTTATTTGATTTTCTTTTCTGATTGACTCTTTGAATTTCGCGTAACTCATATCCGCTCTTGGTACGAAAGCCCTTTCGTAGTTCGTCATTACAGCCGTATCTACCGCTTTCCCGGATACGCCTCGCGCCTTTAACGTCAGCAATATATCGTTCATCTGCGTTCGGTTTGCAAACGATACGCGATGCGTTACGAAACTGCCGTACTCAACGTAACCCAACATAACTAAGTAAAACCTGCCTTCGAAGTCTTCATTTTGCTACTCCTTATATAATTCTTTTATGATATTTCCGATAACGGTTTCCGCCGTTACCGTCTTACCATTTACTTGAAACGTATAGCCCTTTTCTCTGAATACCCGCTTTATACGCTTTTTGACTTCCGACACTTCGGGGAGTGCATTTATATGCACCTCTTCTTTCTGCCCCGCTATAAATTCGCCGTCAGCCGTTATCTTGTCTTCGCTTTCGTACTTCTCTTCGACCGCTTCTATGTTCGCCCGAACCTGTTCAGCCTTACCCGCCTTTTCCGCTTCTAACGTTTCGTTGATACGGTTGACGTTCCATACCACGTCTTTACCTAAATCGAACGTACCTTTCTTGACCGCCTTAACAAGTTTCTTCATATCTTCGACTTTAAGATCGGGCTTGAAATAGTCCTGCACCGGTACTAAAAATTCTTTCGTATCGAGCATTACCACAAGTTGCGAAAAACGGTAATCTTTATACTTTTCGAGTACCTTCCCGTCTTTATCCGCGAATCGCCTTGCCACCGCTATGTGATTAGCCGCCGCGCGTTTCTTCATTCCGAACTCCGCTTCGCAAAATTCGTAGATATTCGAATACACGAGCGAAAAGAAATTCGCGTTTATAGGCTTAATAGCACTATACAGCCTGTCTTTTTCAAACCTTATAAGGTCGTAACCGAACTTTATATGCCGCCACGAAAAGTCCGTCATATCGTCGGACAATTCTTTATACAACTCGCAAGCGGCTTTAAATTTTAAGTCGTCCGACACGCTTAACGCAGACTCGATATTTCTCATATTTTCACTCTCAATTTCAATTTATCGACAAAACCGTCTATAAAGTCTTTAATGTATTTACTCACCGTGTGATTGTGCCGATCACGAGCCTGTACTACACGGTAACTTCCCGTTTCCAACTCGAACATACAACACGGATATTCCGGAAACGCTTTCAGCCTTACGAGAAAGATTACGCATTTACCGTTTATTATTCTGTCGCAATATCCATACGAGCAATTATGAAATTTCTTCGCCCATAATTCCAATAAATTCGGCTCGGTTATAAGGTCGACGTACTTCTCTTCGTCTTCGTAAGAATAATTCGCGTAATTCTTAATCGCCGTCATAAAATCTTTTCGTTTTGCAACGTTACCGACAACTTTGTAATATCCGATTACCCTATCGTGAGCACGCATTAAATCTTTCGGAAACAGCACTTCTTTGCTTTTTATATCGAAATTCAATTTCTCGGCGATAACGATATAATCGTAATATATACCGAAATCCGCGTCGGAATTTTTACGATTTTGCATACGCACGTATTTCAGAATCTTTCTGACCGTGGTAGCGTCGTTCGCAATCTGAACGATTTTATTAAAACCGTAATACAACACCGCGTCTACGCTCGCTTCCGTAGGATATATACCGTAATCTCTGTATGCCGCTGCTATACTACGTACCGAACGTAACGACAACACCGATTTATCTATACCGTTAAAAATGTTCGGCTCGACGTTTAATACGCCCTTTATAGTGTTTCTTCTCATATAAAAGCCGTCTGCCACTGCATGACCGTACATTAACACGTTTTCGGCATAATCTCTGACGCACTCGTAAAAACCGTATTCCACAAGTCGCCTTACTCCCGCGTACTTCCAAAGCATAGCGTATATATCCGCAAAAGATTTAGTATATACCCCGCCTTGAACGTCGTTAAACTTTTCCGCATACTTTACGACGCCTTCTAAAATCGTTCCGTTAAGATCGTTTTTAACGTCGCCTAAATATTTGTAAAGATAGCCTACTACGACGTTCTTTTTTTTCCGCCACTCGCCGAGGCCCGTATAGAAACCGTAATAACCGCGATACAATCTCGAATAATACTCAACGTTACCTTTCTCGCCGTAAAACACTCGCGTTACTTCTTCCGCGCTTATATCCCCGCGACGGTATAACGGATAACTGCCCGCTTCGTCGAAATTTCCCGCATGCCATTCGGCTGAATAATCTATTTTAATGTCGTACCCGCGGAACACGACTCCGCCGTCGCACTTTTCAAAATAACCGAACGAACCTACGACGTTCAAACCTTTATGCGAATAATTCGCGTTATAAAACTTACAACCGCATTGCTCGCAACCGCACTCGTTGGGACACATAAACTCGCTCATTTTCTTTTTACCGACTTCGGCATAAGATATCTCGAAAGTTATATCCATAGTCGGACAATAACACTCGATTGTCTTTTCTTTCGGTTCCTTACGATAAAAGCAAATATGCGACTTTATCCCGCCGTACTCGTCGTATAGTCTTAACGCCTTACCCGTTCCGTCCGCTATCTTATGACCGTAAAAATCTATTAAGTTTTCCATAGCAAACCTCAAATAAAATCTTCAAGATTTACCATTTTCGAATTATCCGGGCGAATCTGCGCGGATAGCCGCTTATAACTCGTCCCGAACTTTTTCGCGAACATTTCGGCGACTTCGAAAGGTCCGACGCATTGTAGTTTTTCTGTCCGAGCCTTATTTTCAATATCTTTATACAATTCCCGAACGCTTATCTTTCCGTCTATTTCAAAATCGTCGGGTTCGCCCGATAACGCAATATCAACGCAGTCTATTACGTCTGAATACAATCGTTTATTTTTGTCGGTTTCGGTCGCAATATCCTGCATAAGCATTTCGATATACTCTCTCTTCTTCATACGGCGTATACCCCCATAACCGACTTAACGGCAGACTTGCATTTCTTTGCGGTTTCTTCGTCCATTCCGTTTATAAGGCTTTGTATATCCTTTAACAACACCTGCAAATCGCCGAATTTTACTCCGAATTTCGTAAGCACCGTATCACTCGCTATTTTTATACGACCGTTTAACCGGGCTATCTCTTCGTCCTTTTCGGATAAAGCCTTTTCCGCCGCTTCCAACTTCGCTACCGTTTCGGGATCCGTTATCTTCTCTATCTCTTTCGGCAACGACTTTAATTTTTCGATTTCACGACTATACTCATCACGTTCTTTTAACGCCTTTTCAAGACTCTTCTTCGTACGAGCCGCGTCGTCTTCACTCTTCTTAATCTTCTTCGCATTTTCACTCTCCGTTTCGCTCGCAGTCAATTCGAGTTGACTTATCTTCGCGTCGCGTTCTTCTATTGCTTTACGCAATTCTTCAACGCTTGCTTTTTCAACGTCCACCGTTCCCGTCAACTCTTCCCGTTCTTCTTTATCCAATCTCGCCAATAACGACAACTTCGTTATTCCGAGTTTTGTATTCGAGTACAAAAAGTCTTTCGGCAAATCTTCGTATACCTTGACGTATCTGTACGCCATGCTCGTTTTTATTCCGACTGCCTTTTCGCAATACTCGCCGAAACTTCCAAAACCCGCTTCGACGTAACTCTTTCCGTCGCGCATTTCTTTGAGTTTCTCGGCGAACTCCACCATTCCGCTTACGACGTATGCACCCTTACGGCATATTTCCGTATGCAAAGTAACGAATTTACGCTGGTTATCCGTAAGATCCGTCATACTTCCGTAATCGCCGCTTGTGATAATCTCACATAACTTTAAGTTTTCCATAATATTCTCCTTATTTTTTCGCCCGTGGGCGTTTTAGCCGATTATGCTTACGTATTCGCACTCGTGTTTCTTTCGGTCTGCAAGCACGATACATTCAAACTTGCCTCTATCGTAACGAACGTTAAGCGTTTGCCCCGATATGTTCGCAAGCATTTTTTCGAACTCTATCAGTTCCCGATATCCGGCGACGTTTATCTCTTCGATAACTTTTTCTTCGCTGCCTTCGATATTCTCGCCGAATTCGTTATTTTTGAATTTTCGCCTTAATACTTTCATTCTTTGCTCCTTTCTCTCATTGTCCCGCCCGCAACACCACTACGAGCGGGAACTAAAGGAGAAATTGCCGATATACGGATTCGCACCGTAAACGGTCTTCCGACCGCAAACTCTTACCGGCATTTTTGTACTCAAATACAAAATTTACTCCGACAAACTGTCAATATCGTCCTCGAACTCGTCGAATACGTTCTCTATTTCTATCTTCTTACAGATATCCGGAATATCCTGCGGAGTTTTGAAGTCCATTTTATCGCACACGACCTTCCCGTCCTCGAAAAGCATTTTACAGTTCTTACAACTTCTGCAACGCCATTTCTTCTCTTTCATTGACGTTCCCGCTTTACGCGTACTTCTCTTGATTTCCGGTAACAACAACCATATAAAAGCCACCGTTACTACGATAAACAAAACCACCAACAAAACGTTTACAACGATATCCCACACCATAACTTCTCCTTTTTGTACTCGAATACAAAATAGTCATTGTTAAATGACTTTATGGCTGCATTATAGTATATAAAAAATGACTTGTCAAGTATTTTTAATAAAAAAGTTGAAAATAAATGACTTTTGTTTTATAATTTTCCAAAGGAGAAGAGTTATGAATACAAAAATTATCGAACTTAAAAAACTTTTACGCGAAAGAAAAATCACCTATAAAGAACTGTCCGAAAGAACAAACATACCCGAAGGCACTCTAAAAAATATCTTTTCAGGGTTTACAAAGAACCCCCGAATCGATACTATACAAACAATTGAAAACGCACTCGCGACAGACACAAAAACGTCTGACGTCAAAATAGTAAATACTTACACTTCAAGCGAAGAAGAAGAAATATTGGATATGTACCGCAAACTTTCAAAAGAAAATAAATCGGTCATATTGAAAAATTTTTATATTCTACTTAACCCCGATGAAAGATCTGATTATCAAATCTTGAAAAATATCAAATAAGGAGAGAAAAACTATGAATTTCACACTTCTTGACGCCACACCACCTGTAAACACAACGTCCGACGCATATTCCCCCGCTCTTGAACCGGTAATAATTATTCTTTGCATTTGGTTGGTTATCAGTATAATCCACAGTGTCTGTTCTTGGGCAACCCCTTTTCATATATCGGCAATACGCTCAAATCAAGATAAAACGATAAAATTGATGGAACAGCAATTAAAACTTGAACAACAAAAACTCAAAATAGAAAACCAACGCTTACAACTTGAAATTGAAAAATTAAATTTAGAGAGAGCAAAACAAAATTTGCCGCCTTATATTCCCAAGTCATTAGATACAAAACCGACGGCAACTCCCGAACCTAAACAAGAAAAACACGCCGTATAATTTAGTCGCGCGGGCGTATATATCCACGTACGCGAATAAAAAAAATTAAGACTTTTTTATACACTGCTTATGTTACAAACAGTTACTATAAAAAAGTCTTATTCTATTGATTTTTAACCCGATTTTACCGTTTTGTTTTCAATATGCTATACTATTCTTTATCAACGATAAGGAGTAGTTCTATGAAAACAACCGACAAAATCTATCAGAACGCGCTTGAAATCAATTCAATGTCCTTGCAAATTATCGCCTGGATAAACGAAATGCGTTCAAAGCAAGATCAAATCGTCGCTATCCCTACGCGACACACCCCGCAGCCACGTGAAGATTCGGCTATCGCCGAAATTGCAGATTGTCAACTGAATAATAATTTTCAAGATTTTCTCAAAATGCAGAATGAGGAAATTATGAAAAGAAAATACGGAAAAGGTTCTTATATTAAACGTTTCAAAAGAAGAAAAGACGGTTCAATTTATACCTATTATCAAGGTTCGTTTATACTCGACGGCAAGCGTATTTGTCTTACCGCTAAAACCCAAAAACAAATGATTGAAAAGTTAGACGAACTCTACAAACAAAAAACAACGTCGATTACTACACACTCGACTGAAACGTTAAAAACTTATTCGGAAAATTACGCCCAACGAAAAACAAGCACGATGACCGAAAGATCCGCTATCGAATGGAAACGACAATTGAATTCAATTATATCGGTTCTCGGTGAAAAACAAATAAACGCAATCACCGTCGTCGATATCGAAAACTTTCTTATAGCGCAATCGGCAGGAAGAAAAACCAAATTTTACGACGTTCTGAACGGTATCTTCGAAGACGCTATAAGACACGATATTATAACGGTAAACCCCGTCAAAAAAAACGACAGACCGAAAGTTATCCAAAAACATAAATACAGAGCATACGAATTTTCGGAACAAAACACAATGATTCATTCGCTACCCGAAAAATATGCTCGGCTATTCGTATTTTTATGTTGTACGGGACTTCGAATTTCGGAATGTCTTGCTCTCGCTTCGGATGATATAAAGCCCAACTATATTCACGTAACGAAAATTAAAGATTCGACCACTAACGAAATTTTCTACCAAACGAAAAACGGCGAAGAACGAAAGGTTATCTATCACGAAAGTTTACGACCGTATATAAACGTAGAATTTTGGCAATCGCTTACACACAGAAAAGTAAGCAGACAATTTCAACCTATATACAGTCAATTCAAAAACGTAAACTTACATTCGACAAGACACACCTACGCTTCACTTGCTCACTTCGTAGGAATAGACGACAAAATCATTCAAAATCAACTCGGTCATAAAACGCTCGCTATGACGCAAGACACATATACGAACATTATGATACCGGGAGAGAGTATTATACTTTCTTACTTTGAAAAACTGAAAGAGATTATACGTTTTACAAGGTGATTTCGTCCACAAATCATTACACAAGTTTTTCGCAAAATATAAAAAATCGCCGCTTTTCGCGACGTTACACAGGAAATTGCAACGACAAAACACAAAAAAATAAGGATAATTCTTTGTGAATTATCCTTATTTTGGTGGACAGGGGTGGATTCGAACCACCGAAGTCGGTGACGACAGATTTACAGCGACCGAAAA
>ERZ779681.330-NODE-330-length-17441-cov-3.09163_pt1 | contig 17441 bp, 15 predicted proteins | sample MGYA00511905_ERZ779681 | MGnify/ENA primary metagenome ERZ779681 (study PRJEB29588, sample SAMEA2144578) | human gut metagenome | biome: human gut; feature: human-associated habitat; material: faeces | place: Denmark | collected 2008/2010 ... | reverse complement strand
GATCGCTTGTGACCTTGTTGATGAAGGACATAAGACAGAGGAAGAAGCAGTTGCTATGATCGATCCTCGTAACCTTGATACACTTCTTCACCCACAGTTCGATGCAGCAGCTCTTAAGGCAGCTACACCTATGGGTAAGGGTCTTGGTGCTTCTCCTGGTGCTGCATGTGGTAAGGTTGTATTTACAGCTGACGATGCAGAGGCATGGGCAGCAAGAGGCGAGAAGGTAGTTCTTGTTCGTCTTGAGACATCTCCAGAAGATATCACAGGTATGAAGTCTGCTCAGGGTATCCTGACAGTTCGTGGTGGTATGACATCTCACGCAGCCGTAGTTGCTCGTGGTATGGGTACATGTTGTGTATCTGGTTGTGGCGACATCATTATGGATGAGGAAAACAAGCAGTTCACACTTGCAGGTAAGACATTTAAGGAAGGTGACTTCATCTCAATCGATGGTACAACAGGTAACATCTATGATGGAGTTATCAAGACAGTTGATGCTTCTATCGCTGGTACATTCGGTAGAGTTATGGCATGGGCTGATAAGTATAGAACATTGAAGGTTAGAACAAATGCTGATACACCGGCAGATGCTAAGAAGGCTCGTGAGCTTGGTGCAGAAGGTATCGGTCTTTGCCGTACAGAGCATATGTTCTTCGATCCAGAGAGAATCGCAGCATTCCGTGAGATGATCTGCTCTGATACAGTAGAAGAGAGAGAAGAAGCTCTGGACAAGATCCTTCCATATCAGCAGAATGACTTCAAGGCACTCTATGAGGCACTCGAAGGAAATCCTGTTACAATCAGATTCCTGGATCCACCTCTTCATGAGTTCGTTCCTACAGAGGATGCTGATATCGAGAAGCTTGCTAAGGCTAAGAATAAGACAGTTGATGAGATCAAGGCTCTTTGCAACTCACTTCATGAGTTCAACCCTATGATGGGTCATCGTGGATGCCGTCTTGCTGTTACTTATCCGGAAATCGCTAAGATGCAGACAAAGGCAGTTATCCGTGCAGCGATCGAAGTTCAGAAGGCACATCCGGATTGGAATGTTGAGCCAGAGATCATGATCCCACTTGTATGTGAGGTTAAGGAGCTTAAGTATGTTAAGAAGACAGTTGTTGAGACTGCTGATGCTGAGATCGCTGCTGCAGGCGTAGATCTGAAGTACGAAGTTGGTACAATGATCGAGATTCCTAGAGCTGCTCTTACAGCTGATGACATCGCTAAGGAAGCTGACTTCTTCTGCTTCGGTACAAACGATCTGACTCAGATGACATTCGGTTTCTCAAGAGATGATGCTGGTAAGTTCCTCAATGCTTACTATGATGCTAAGATCTTCGAGAACGATCCATTTGCTAAGCTTGACCAGACAGGTGTTGGTAAGCTCATGGATATGGCAGTTAAGCTTGGTAAGCCAGTAAATCCAAAGCTTCATATCGGTATCTGTGGTGAGCACGGTGGAGATCCTTCATCCGTTGAGTTCTGCCACAAGATTGGTCTTGATTATGTATCATGTTCACCATTCCGTGTACCTATCGCTAGACTTGCTGCTGCTCAGGCTGCAATCGCTAATAAGTAGGATACACCACATATGGTAGACATTTTGATTTCGTAATCAAATAAAAGAATCCCCTATACTTCATAATGGAGTGTAGGGGATTTTTTTGCTTGACTCCATTTTGTGAATGACAAGTATATGTATTTTGTGTATACTTGATATGGTTACAAAAATTGAAATAAAGTAAAAGAACGAAAACAGGGGGGGAGTATAATGCTGGAAGATGAACAGAAGAAAATAATCACATATCACAGAATCTGGTTTGTACGTCTGATTGCAATGATTGTGGCATGTCAGGCATTGAAACAGTTAATTGGTGCATCACCATTGTGGAGAGAAGAATATCCATTTGGGCTTGCTTTTTACACGAAGTATGCCAGACTTTGCAATCTGGATGATTTTGTTAAAGTGTATGGTGCAAATTTCTGGCTAGGACTGAAAGTGTTATTTACCTGCGCATTGGTGTGCTATGTTCTGGCATGGATTATGCAGAAGGTAAATGAAAAAACTTCGGCGCGTCTGGATTTGTTCGCAGATGTGACAATAATCGTAGTTTTGATTGTCGATTTTATAAGCAATCTGTATTGTTTTAAGGCACATGTCTATGCAGAACAAAGTACAGTTTTGTATTTTGTGCGAATAGCAGTGATGATAATTGTTTTGCTTATCCACATATACGAGTATCGACGAAATAAGAATTTGTTTGATAAGGAGACCAAAGCGGTTCATATATCGTCTCTGGTTGTGGGAATTGCGTTCGTGTGTGTATCCGCATTTTTTGTTGGAAAGAATTTTGTTATTTACAATAATTACAAATCATTCTATGGTGCATATTCAAAAGAAGAACACGGTCCGGATGCAACATATGAGGATAAAGTAATGAATTACAACGAGCGTGCAGTGGCAAATGGGGATGAACTGTTTTTCTTTCATAAAACTGAGAATGCAATCTGTAAGGTAGATAAAGAAGGCAAAATGTCGACGATCATTACGTTCGATGAGATAAAGAAGGCTTGGGAGATGGATGACATTGAGGAAACCGGCTGGCTCATCCGGTTAGATTATTATGATGGATATGTATATTTTACATATTATTTACAGGATGCTTATTTCTTAAGCCGGATAAATGTGGAAAATGGAAATGTAGATGAACCATATACAGATTCAGCTTTTTATTGCGCAATAAAAGATGGATATCTCTATTATGAGACTCCTGTAGACGATGATTATGAGTATTTTGATGTATATAGGGTAAAAATAGAGAGTCAGATAAATATAGATAAGAAGGAATTATATCTGGGAAAATTTATTGGCCAAGCTTATAGTCGTGCAAAGGATTTTTATGCTGAGATTATCTATGATGATGATAGTTATTATCTGGAAGCTGTCTATAATGAATATGGTGAAAAAAGTATCAGGAAAAATGGAAACAGATATCTGTTATGTACAGATGAGAATGGGATGTATACGTTAAAAAAGTGTGAGAAAACAGACCAGAAACAAGAGTCCGATGAAACACAGTATACGACAATATCGGAACATGTTCTGGAGTATAATTCCTATGGTGATAAACTGTTTTATCTGAAACAGGAAAATGGAAATACAGAATTGATACAGACGGATTTGAATGGCAATAATGAAAAAGTTCTAAAGCGATATGCGGATTGCTATGAATCGGTTGCATATACTGATCCGACCTACATCTTTTCAATTATGGTATGTGAGGACAAGCTTGTTGTCATGTATGAGGATCAGGAGAGCAATCCGAAGTATGATGTGGTTGGGTATTGAGAATTAAATATATATGATTATTTACGGCATAGCTGTGAAACTGGCTGATGGCCTTATGAAAGGCGTGTGGTATGCAAGGGTGAAAAGCCGGAAAACCAGATGGTTTACATGTACACATTTGCTGTCACAAACATGGATTCATTACCAGAGTATCTCATCAAATTTTACTACAAAAGAGGACTGATGGAAAACTTCATAGGAGTCCTTTGCCATTTTATGTTGCAGTGACAGGGGCTCCGTTTCATTTTGAAGAGTTAAGAGAAACGCCGACTATTAAGAGGAGGAAAAAGGATGTTGTATATAGGATCCAGAATACAGGAATATCGTAAGAAAGCCGAACTGAGTCAGGAAGAATTTGCTGATAAGATAGGTGTAAGCAGACAGGCAGTGTCCAAATGGGAGAGAGATAAGGCATATCCGGATCTTGACAGACTTGTGTGTATATGTGAGATACTTGATGTTCAGATGGATGAGCTTATATATGGAGAAGAAAGAAAAAAACAGGGTGAACTGACTCAGGAGAATCTAGCATCAAACAATATAGTGCACATGAAAAATCTTCGAGGCAGGAACCGGTTCATGAGGCTTAAAGTAATATTTGGAATTATGACAGTTATATGTATATTTTCCATTGTTATGATGGCAGTGTTGTTTGTCAGGAATGAGTGGAGCAACCATAAAGATAAAAACGATAATGTACGTGTTGAGAAGGTGTACCAGCAGTATACAAAGGCTGATCTGTGTTATTTTGATGATGATGGAAGAAAGATAATGAATACTGTATGGCTTGATGTGCCTGGAATACGGGATGGAGATTATATACAGTGTTACACAGGAAATGATAATTCAGGATTGTTTTTGAACTACAGCCTGTCGACGCTGATTTTTGTTGCGGTTTTTGTGATTGTAATGATTATCCTTCTGATACTTACAGGATCCGAGATGCAAAGAATAAAGAAAGAGGAAATACTTCAGATAATACTTGAGGATGAAAAAGCGGATGAAGAAATTTAAAAAGGTATTATATGTGATTATATCTGTCGTTATATTTGCAGGTGCAATAGCTGCTGCTTTGGATTTTATGGGCGTAATCAATCTGAAAAACCATGATCAGACAGAAGATGAGACGTTGTACTCTGAACTGTGGCATATCGTATTTAAGGGATATGCTTTTTCCGTAAAACCAGCAGGAATAGCTATTATACATGAAAGTGGCTGCCTCAACATAAGAAGTACCGACGAGTATCTGGTACAGATAGATGTTGAGGATGATTCTGCTGATGATTTCTGGAATGACAGAGACGGACGTGTACAACATATGAAGGAATCCGGCTATACGATGGAACAGTATCCCGAGAAGATTCGTGTGGATGACAGGGAGTATATAAGATATATAGTGAGCATGAAGGAGGAACGTGGCGCTGAATATGACAGTTCATATTTCTGTGTGCTCATTTCAGATGCAGGAGATGATAAACGGTTTCTCACAGTGGTAAGATTTGATGGAACAGATATAGCTGCCATGGATACTGCATCGAGAAATGATATGTATGAAAAGGCCATTGATGAGGCAGCTTGTGTTACTTCCAGTGCAGTTCCTACGGATGAGACAAATGATATGACAGGCTCATACTGGCAGGCAGATGGGTATTCAGGCACATTCAGTTCAGATGTCGTGAAAGAAGAATATACTGATGCAGAGCTTGTGGACAGCATTGCAAATGAAGATATATATGTATCCTATGAAATTCCAGAGAATTTCATACTTCTAAGAGATGATCAGACTGGGAAATCTTATTATTCTGAGGCTGATAAATCACAGGTGATAGTGTCTGTTATTCCGTATACATGGAAGAGTGCAGCTGATATGGCAGAAGACAGCAACTCTGCCGGGATTTCCAAGGTTACAGCCGAAGGACAGTATGAGGAAAAGGGAAAAATTTACTATTATTATGCCTATTCCATATTGCGTATACGGAACGGCACAAGGAAGACTTCGTATTACTTTAATGCGTATACAGATCTTGAAGATGGCAATATATACAGCATAAATGGATTTGCTGATGATTCTCCGGAGATAATGAACCCTAAGACATATACAAGGTTTATGAGCATTACTGAGGAGTGAGAAAATTAAAAAATATATATTGATTGATAAAAAGTGATAAAAATTGCAAAAATCAATCATTGCTACCACTGGTTGCATGGATGCTACTGATTTAACCTCGACAGATTTCGGGTGATAAGTGATAATAAATCCGAAAACATATTTTTATCAAGGAGGAACATACTATATGAAAAACAGAAGGATGCTGCAGCTGGGACTTGTCACAGTAGTACTTGGAATGTCTCTTGTTGGCTGTGGGACAGACGAGTCGGACAACAAAGCAGAGAAGACAGAGGCAACAGAACAGGTAACTGTAACGGAGGAAAATACTACAGGAGAAGATGCTGCTGATATATCGGCAGATGATACGGAGGATATTGCTGATACATATGATGAATCAACGGAGTTTACGCTTCCGGTATATGATGATTTCACATTAGAGCAGGGACTCAGCGAGAAATATGCAGATATGGACAACAGATCATTTGTGTACAATGGTACGAAGCTCATATTAGGAGAATCAACACTCAAGGATCTTATAGATGCAGGTATTCCATTTGATGAGAGTGACCTTAACAACAGTGGCAACAATGTAAATGTAAATTATGAAACTGAGAGGTATCAGGCATCTATCAACGATTATGTAACAATGCAGTTTAAATTTGGTAATTTCACTGACAGCGAGCAGAAGGCTGAGGACTGTGTGCTTTCATATGTGAGATATTCGCACCTCTATGTACCACAGCCGGATTATGATGCTTCCATGAATGCTGAAATCAGTGAATATATGATAGATGGAGCAAAAAAGGTACATTTTTCATTCCCTACTACCCTTACAAAGGATGAGCTGCTGGAAAATAGCAGTGAAAATGCTGAAGAGGATGGGAAAAATGTAAAGTATATGATAGAATCAGAAGTGTATATGGGTGACAGTGGATATGAGTTCGAGTTTAATGATGTAACCGGACAGCTGAAAGAGGTTCGTATAAGCTGGCTTCCATAAGTAATGATTTACTTGTGTATGTCATAAAAAAAATAAAGCAATCCCGTTTGGTATATTTTCCAAACGGGATTTTTATGTTATAGTAAAAGGCGAGAATGGGAAGAGGAAAATATATATGAAGAAAGATAAGTTGAAGATAGAGAAGAAGATATTACGATTATCTTTTCTTGGAAGCCTTTTATTTATTATAGCGGAAGGAGTTATGGCGTGGATCACGCATTCGCATTCGCTGCTTACGGACTGTTTGTTTGATGCGGCAGATCTTGTTATGATCGGACCGTTTCTTGTGTTGGTGCCGCTTCTGTATAAGCCGGTTACGGAGAAACACCCATATGGATACTCACAGGTAGAATCGCTATTCCTGCTCGTGAAGTACAGCGTCTTGCTGGCACTCACTTGTAATCTGCTTGTGGAGAACGTAAAGCTGCTCGTGCATGGCGGACATGAGGTAAATGCTGGGAAGATTGCAGTGTTTGAGTTCCTTGTCTGCATAGGATGTGCAGCGATGTATCTCGTACTGAATCATTACAGTAAGAAATACGAGTCAGAGACGATCAAAGCAGAGCTCTATATGTGGAAGCTGGATGTTGTGAGCAGCCTGGGTGTGGCGGTTGCATTTGTGGTACAGGTGTTGCTGCTTCATACGAAGCTTCATTTCCTGACACCATATATTGATCCGGCAGTAGCGGCAGTGATGGCGATTTTGCTGATCCGGGAGCCGGTCGTTGTGATCTTCCAGAGCATCAAGAATCTGGTTTTGTTTGCACCGGAGGAAGAGGTGTTGAACCAGATCCGTTCCATCGTAGATAAGCATATGAAGGATTATCCATACGAAGTGACATTCCTTGATGTGATCCAGACGGGACGGAAGATCTGGGTGGAAGTCTATATCGGCAACCAGACAGATGTGATACATATCAGCATCCTGCATCAGGTAAGGGATGAGATCAAGCAGGAATTAAAGCACAAATATGATCAGGTATATATCGAGATTATTCCGGATTAGAAGACATCCTTGTGGTTTCGTAAGAAACCATATCAATTCGATGAATTCCGGAAAAAAATAAGACGTATACAATTATGAAATGATTGTATACGTCCTTGTTGATGCATTAGTCGAAATACCCGATATAGTCAACCTTGTAGGATCCGTTTGGAAACAGGTAGTTGTACAGATCAATAAAATAATCATCGGTCATGCTTGCCATGAAATCAACGACAATTTCATTCGGATCCTGACTCAGGTAGTGCTCCATGTATTTATCAATATTAAAATAATGACTATATTGGTTGGCACTTCGGATATAATTAATATGATGTTTGTAAAGGATGGATGATTGGTCCATCCTTTTTGCCTGTGTGAGAAGTGCTTCATACATATCGTGGAACATCGGACGGATATTGTTGTTGTACATATCATTTAACTGCGGATTGTTATATATTGTCTGATAGTTTTCTGTTTTCGCCTTTGAAAAAGTTTCGTATACATCTTTATCCATACTGATATAAGGTTTTCCATAGCTGTGCTCTATGATGCTGACTGTCATATTATTGATAATCTGTGCATTGGTTGTGCCAAGCGTACCGGAAGTAAAGTGGTTATTATTTTCAATCAGACCAATCTTTAATGCGTCCTGCCGGTCCTTGCCAAGATATGCAATAATGTCACTGATCCGCATGATACAGCCCTCCAGTGTGCCGGGAATCTGTCGTTTGTTCGCAGAAGGATCGGTGTAGCAGTCTTCGAGATTGGTATCAAATTCTCCCCATGGATCCGTGGCAGAAAAGCGCTTTGGTTTATATTCCTGCTGCTCAAGCTCACCATTATGGCAGATGACACCGTCTAATACCTGCAGGCTTACATTCCGGAAAATCAGATGATCCAGGACACGTGCACTGTGAATATTATGATTGAACAATCGTCCGGTATGCCCGTTATAAAGTGCATTTAAGAAACGCTCCCCGGCATGTCCGAACGGAGTGTGACCGATATCATGTCCAAGGGAAATCGCTTCAATCAGATCCAGGTTTAAGCCAAGTGTCATGCCGATAGTACGTGCGATACGGGAGACGAGCTGCACATGTAACGCACGCCTGGAGATATCGTCATTTTTATAGCAGGAGATAACCTGCGTTTTATCCGAATATCGGTTATAATAATTGTTGTGCAGGATTTTCTCGACATCCATAACGAAAGCAGGACGCCAGAGATGTGGCTTGTCATGATCGTCAAAACGACGGATGATGGCAGAATCCGGGCAGGCATATGGATTGACCCAGTGATTCGCGCGATCCTGTTCGATACGTTCTGATAAATCTTTGGATAATGTATGGTAACCGTTATTTTTATTTACAGGCATGGGACATTCCTTTCTTATATATGTGTTTTTTAACTGGAAATATCTTAGCATTTTGAAGGGAAAAAGGCAACTGCGGGGCGTATGTATCATGACATAAAATTGTAGAAAAATGGAATTAAAAGATGAAAATAATCCGGTGACATGATATAATGAAGCACGCTGATATGCACAGGTCATCACGTCGGTGTGTGATGAAGTATGATACAATAAGCATTATGGATTAAGATGATATAGGGAGCTATCGTATGGAAACATGGTATTATGAAGTAGTAAGCATAGATGGAGATTATGCAAATCTCAAACGGACGGATATTGAGTCCGATGATCTGAAACTGGTTGCAAGAGCGTTGTTGCCGGAGAATATTGGGGAAGGCTCGAAATTAAAGTATGAATTTCTACAGTATGAGTTGATCGGATGAGAGCAGGAAAGGAATGACAGCATGGAAGAGCAAATAAAAGAAAAACGGGTTGCGGATTCTCTGACAGAACAGTTTCATGAGATTCGTCCGGAACATTTAAATGGCGCAGATGTGATGTTTGGTGGAATACTGATGGGCTGGATTGACGAGGTGGCAGGTCTTACGGCTATGCGGCATTCTGAGGGACATGTGCTCACAGCATCGGTAGATAATCTGACTTTTCTGCGTAGCCTTCGTCAGCATGATATTGTCGTATTGATCGGACGCGTAACCTATGTCGGAAATTCGTCGATGGAAATCCGCGTGGATTCCTATTTAGAGAAGATAGATGGGATGCGTTATCCGGTGAACCGTGCATATCTGACACTGGTTGCATTGGATGAGGATAATAAGCCGCGGCGGGTACCAAGATTGAAATTAGAGACAGTTGTGGAAGAAGCGGAATGGGAGGCCGGAAAGAAACGCAGCGAGCTTCGGAAACAGCGAAAGAAGGAAGGCTTTTAGAATAGGAGTTTATCAATGTTAGAAAAAGTAGACGCAGTCAATAGTGTGATCAATAATTTTATCTGGGGCGTCCCGGCGATGATCTGTATTATCGGTGTTGGGTTATATTTGAGCTTTCGTACCCGGTTTTTACAGATACGGAAGTTTCCGTATGCCATGAAGGTGACATTCGGACGAATGTTCAAGAAGAAGGAAGCGGGCGACGGTGCGCTCACACCGTTTCAGGCAGTCTGTACGGCACTTGCGGCAACGGTTGGAACCGGAAATGTAGCCGGAGTAGCCGGAGCTATCGCCATCGGAGGTCCTGGTGCGATTTTCTGGATGTGGATATCTGCACTGCTCGGTATGTGTACGAAGTTTGCAGAGGTTACACTTGCGGTGCATTTTCGCGAGAAAAATAAAGATGGCGATTATGTCGGTGGACCGATGTATTATATTAAGAATGGATTGAAGAAGCACTGGCAATGGCTGGCATATCTGTTCTCTGCATTTGGCGTATTGACGGTATTTGGTACGGGAAATACAACGCAGGTCAATACGATCACAACGGCGATTGACTCAGCATTGTTTAATTATAATGTAATTTCCGAGAATCAGGTTTCTACCCTGAATCTCATTATCGGAATTGTGCTTGCAATCCTGATTGCGCTCATTCTGCTCGGCGGAATTAAGCGGATCGGACAGGTAACAGAGAAACTGGTACCGTTTATGGCAGTAATGTATATTGTGCTTGCAATCGGAGTTGTGCTGCTGAATGTCAAGAACGTGCCAACGGTATTTGCATCCATCTTTGAAGGCGCATTTAACCCGGCATCTGTGACTGGTGGCGTCGTTGGAAGCTTCTTCATGAGTATGAAGAAAGGTGTTTCCCGTGGTATCTTCTCGAACGAGGCTGGTCTTGGTACCGGTTCAATCGCACATGCATGTGCAGATACAAGAAAACCGGTAAAGCAGGGATTCTTCGGAATCTTCGAAGTATTTGTTGATACGATAGTGATCTGTACATTGACCGCACTTGTAATCTTATGCAGTAAAGTTCCGATTGGATATGGAGAGGCGGCAGGCGCAGAGCTTACAATCAGTGGATTCACTGCGACTTATGGTGGCTGGGTATCCATCTTCACAGCGATTGCAATGTGTTGTTTTGCATTTTCAACAATCATCGGCTGGGGACTTTACGGTGTCCGATGTATTGAATTTCTGTTTGGTACACGGGTAAATAAACCGTTCATGCTTGTGTATTCCCTGGTTGCAATCGTTGGTGCAACGATGAATCTCGGGCTCCTCTGGAGCATCGCGGAGACATTTAATGGTTTGATGGTAATCCCGAACCTGATTGCGGTATTCCTGTTGTCGGGTGTCGTGGTGAAGATGGTAAAAGATTATTTTAATGGTATTGAAACATATTAGTGAAAGATGAGGAGTAAAGTGGATGCAGGATACGTTGAATTGGGCAGTGCTTGGTACCGGCGTGATCGCAAATGAGATGGCACAGGCATTGCAGAAGATGGGAAAATCGTTATATGCAGTTGGAAACCGGACGCATGAGAAGGCGGTTGCATTTGCTGAAAAATATGGTGTTTCCAAAGTATATGATACGATCGATGATATGTTTTTGGATGCGGATGTAGATATCATCTATATTACGAGTCCGCATAATACACATTATGCATTTATGAAGCAGGCGCTGATGTATGGAAAGCATCTGCTTGTTGAAAAATCAATTACGCTTAACAGCAGAGAATTGGATGATATGATCGCGCTTGCGAAAGAAAAAAAGCTTGTGCTTGCAGAAGCAATGACGATCTGGCATATGCCAATCTACAAGAAGCTGTGGGATATCGTGCAAAGTGGTGAGCTTGGAAAGGTGCAGATCATCACGATGAATTTCGGAAGCTTCAAGGAATATGATATGTCTAACCGGTTCTTCAATATGAATCTTGCCGGTGGCGCGATGCTTGATATCGGCGTATATGCATTGTCAATCGTCCGGAGTTTTCTGGACGACAGCCGGATGAGATCGTGAGCCAGTGGAAGCCTTCTCCGACCGGTTCGGATGAGCAGGCAACAATTCTGCTCAAGAATGCCCAGGGGCAGATGGCAACGGTTGCACTCTCGATGCATTCAAAACAGCCAAAGCGTGCGATGATCAGTCTGGAAAAAGGATATATCGAGATCATGGAATATCCGCGCGCGGATAAGGCAGTCATCGTGGATGCCGAAAGTGGCGCGCAGACGGAGATTACAGCCGGAGATACTGCGGATGCGCTGTACTATGAGATGCAGGATATGGAACAGGCAGTAAAAAGCGGGGATGCATCCGCGATGCAGCTTGCGTATTCCAGGGATGTAATGGAAATCATGACGAAGCTTCGGAAAGACTGGGGCATGAAATATCCGGGTGAAGCGTGGTAGCGTGATTAAAAGGAAGCAGCAAAGGGTAACATAAATCAAAAGATAAGGAGTGAATGAAAATGGCAGAAGTAATTTTAAATAACGATAATTTTAAGGCAGAAGTACTCGATGCAAAGGGACTCGTGCTCGTAGATTTCTGGGCAACATGGTGTGGCCCGTGTAAGATGCTGGCACCAACGGTTTCTGAGATTGCGGACGAGTATGAAGGAAAGGTCAAGGTCTGCAAGCTCGATGTCGATCAGGCGATGGATATTGCGATGTCTTATGGCGTGGCAAGCATCCCGACTTTGATTCTGTTCAAAGATGGCGAGATCGTGAAGAAAAGTGTCGGTGTGGTATCCAAGACTGAGATCGAGGCAATGTGGAGCTAGAACAATCCAAATACAGATTTTAAATCTTATTTCCTGTCCTTTGATGATGGTACAAAATAGACAATATATGATCTGTTTTGTACCATTTTTGCTTAAATTGATAATATTTTATCTATAGAAAATCTCATTTTGCACATACTATCGGAAACAAAATCAGATAGGAGATGTGGAAGATGGAACGGACAGCAACACAGTGTATTACCTATGGATTATACATGTTATCGACGGTGTGGGAGAAAAAAGCAAATGGCTGTATCATTGATACATGTATGCAGATCAGCCACGAGCCGGTACAGATTGCAATTGCGGTTTCCAATCAGAGTTATACATGTGAGTTACTCAAAAAGAGTGGGATATTTGCAGTCAGTATCTTAGATGAGACATGCACCTTCGAGACAATCAAGCATTTTGGATATCAGTCTGGAAGAGATGTTGATAAAATGAAAACACTGGAGCTTCCGGTCAATGAACAGGGAATCCCGTATCTCGGATGGCAGAGCGTGGCGATGCTTGGAGCGACGGTGACAGAGAAGATATCTTGTGGTTCCCATACGTTATTTATCGGAACTGTGATTAAATCAAAGATACTGAGTGAGAAAGCACCGCTCACGTATGCAGAGTATCAGAGAAGAGTGAAGATGTACACATAACAAAGGGGAGTGGCTTTACAGCCATTCCCCTTTTGTCAGGTATTGATTTCGTTCCGCACCGACTGAGATAAATTGTATCTCGTGATCAAGCAGTTTTTCAATCGTTTCTATATATCGTTTTGCATTGTCCGGCAGTTCATCATAAGAACAGCAATGCGAGATATCCTGTTGCCAGCCAGGAACGATATCGATGACAGGCAGGAGATTATCCATATTATCTGTTGGGTCAAAATCCATAATATGTTTCGTGTGCTGTAGGTATTCTGTGATAATCGGAATTTCCTTCATGGAGCTTAATACATCCAGTTTTGTCAGGGCAATCCGGTCTGCGTTCTGACATTGGAGTCCGTAACGGCTGGCAACGGCATCGAAAGGACCAACACGTCTTGGACGTCCGGTTGCAGCACCGTATTCATTGCCGGCACGGCGAAGATCATCTTTCCATGATTCGGACATTGCTTTCTCTGCGGTAAATGGACCAGCACCGACACAGGTCGAGTATGCTTTCAGAACACCGACGACATGGGAGAGCGGAGCACCGGGGATTCCGGCACCGATCGGACCATAGGCTGATATCGTGGATGAGCTGGATGTATATGGGAATATGCCATAGTCAATATCACGCATGGCACCAAGCTGTGCCTCCAAAAGCACTTTTTTATGGTCTGCAAGGGCATTTCTTAAGAATGCGCCGGTATCGCAGATATATGCGGAGAATGCTGCCGCCTGTTTCTCACACCAGGAGAGCAGTGCCGGATAGGACATTGGCTCCTGATGATAACAGCCGGAAAGCTCCATGTTTTTGGCATCCAGCATCATGTGCAGCCGGTTGTGTATATAGCCCTCGTTCAGATGAAGCAGATCACCAAGCCGGAGCGTTTTCTTTCTATATTTGTCGCTGTAAGCATAGGCGATACCGCGACGTGTGGAACCGAAGGCGGAACCATCCTTTTCCAGCCGGGCTTCCTCTAGTTCATCCTGCACCCGGTGCCAAGGCATAGAGATCGTGGCACGCTTGGAAAGCTTTAGATTTTCTGGTGTGATAGGAATACCTTTTCCTCGCAGAGCCTCGATTTCCTTCGTGAGATGCTCTAAGTCAATGACCATTCCATCCCCTAAAACACATGTGACATCCGGATGCAGAATCCCGGATGGAAGCAGATTTAATACATATTTATCACGACCAACAACGACGGTGTGACCGGCGTTATTTCCGCCTTGATAGCGGACGACGATATCCGCCTGCTCTGCTAATAGATCGATGACACGACCTTTTCCTTCGTCACCCCAGTTGATACCTGTTACGGCTGTAAGCATTTGTTTGTCCTCCTTTGTTTGATAAGGTAATTTGTGTTATGTGCAGTACCGGAATGTGCGGTCAGTCAGAATTCTTGCAGAGATCAGACCGAGTGGAAGTGCAATGATGATCATAATTGCAGATGTAAACCACGAGACCGCTTCGGTAAGAGACATAATGCCAAAGTTATAAATTGCACGATATAAGTAAAGTCCCGGAACCATAATAACGATGGAAGGAACTGTAAGTGAAATCCTTGGATATCCATGATTCTGCTTTATAAAGGATGCAAGCAGTCCTGCTGTCAGTGCCCCAAGAAATGCAGCCACAGCGGCAGGAATTCCACAATGGTCTACGAGCTCCAGACGGAGTGTATTTGCGACAGCACCAATCATTGCAGCCGTGCATGCCATTGAAACAGAACTGTTGAACATCAGGGAAAATCCGAATACACCACAGAAGCTGGTAATTATCCGGAGTATAAAATGTACCCATACATTGATATGCATGTCTGCGAAAGACAGCGGCTGCAAATGTAACAGCAAAGCCATGATCCATGCAGACATGGTTGCAACCAAAACGATAATAATGGAATAAGTCAGTCGTTCCAGACCGGATCGTAGATCCAGCTTTGCAAGGTCAATGCCGCTTGTAATAAATGGAAATCCAGGGATGATAAACAGGATAGAGCATATATAACCTGCTTCGTGCACCGCGGCCACATGGAACAGCATTTCGGCAAGCTTCAGACAGATCGTGTAGATCAGACAGGCAGCCGAGATAGAAGCAGCAATGTTTAGAAATAAGGTAAAATGATGCTTGATCAGTTTTGTTCGTATGATATTACCAACACCTGCAGCAATGAATGCAAGAATCATTTCCACGGGACCGCCGCCAAGTAGAAATGTAAATGCACAGCAGGCGAGTGCTGCTGCAAGTCCTAATTTGACAGGAGAGTAAAGCGCATGGATTCTCTCGATTTCGTCGAGCCTTTTATGGATTTCTTCACCGGTCAGATGGGCTTCGATATTCGGAAAGCTGTCGACGAAACGCTCCATTCGGTAAAGCTTGGATGTGTTTACGCCTGTATTTGCAATACTTAAAGATTGGGACACACAATCATTTCCATCAAAACAGTTAAACTCAATGGACATCAGACCGACATCGACCGTGCATGTTACACCGAGTTCTTTGGAAAGCTTGTTCATGGATGTACGGACACGCCATGCTCCGGTTCCACAGGAAAGCAGGATCAGACCGACACGACCGATGACGGATGCTTTTTCAATCAATCCTGCATCGGAGATAAGCACGTTGCTGTCATCGCCAGTATAATCATGCCAGGGGATCTCCATATGATTTTTTTCCATAATATCAACATAGGAAGTTGAGATCGGATCAGCGTTCTTCTTCATATAATATCGCCTCTGCTTTTGTAATATGCCGTTTTAGATTATTCAAAAAAACGGAATTTGGCAGGAAGATTCCAAGCTCGTCAAAATGCTCATTGTGTTCGAGCAGAGTATCCTGTCCGTAAAATACAAATGCCATCGGGAGTTCCTTCTCCAGCTTTACCATCAGATCCCAGACTGCGGAATAGGCTTCAGCTTCGGTTTCTTTTTGCTTGATCGTGTCTGGAAGCTCGCGAATCAGGAGAACGCCGGTGCAGGATTCCAGATTTTTCTGCTTGATGTCCATAGAATCAGATGTATATGCGTGGCTGTACCGATAAGCCTGTGCTAAGAACATATTTTGTGTTGAACCGATTTCTTTGCATACGTTCTGAAAATGATGATATTCTTTCTCATGAACTGTTTTTTTATATTCGGATAACAGATTTCCTTCTGTATCTGTCATGATAATCGGGTTTTGCTTCCCATCTGCATTGAACCGGTATGGAATCAGATAAGAATTCCGCAGCAGATCAAACAGTGTATTCTGACAGATTACCATCAGAAATGCAGACAAATCCCGGTTGTGGTATGCATCAAACAGGACATTGGCAAATGTGGATGCAGAAGGGGAATTAGCTGTATCGTCATTCAGCGCGAGAGAATTACAAAAGGTCTCCTGCAGTTTTTCACATGCCCATGGATCATTTAATATTTTCTGGAACAAAACATCTGCATGTTCTTCTCTTGGAAACATCGTTGTATTTTTCATAATATGCACATCCCTTCTTGCTTTTTCTTTTCGGACAGATTATACTATGCATACAGAAATAAGTAAAAAGTATAATTGATATATCAAAGATATTACTTTGATATATCAGGATAAGGAGAGGCATGAACGTAAATTTTGAATATTACAAAATCTTTTATTATGTGGCAAAATATGAGAATTTTACAAAAGCGGCCCGTGTATTGGGAAACAGCCAGCCGAATATTACACGTGCGATGAATAGCTTAGAACAGCAGATTCATAGTACACTGTTTGTGAGAACGAACCGTGGTGTGCAGTTGACGCCGGAGGGACAGCGTCTGTATACGCATGTATCTGCGGCAATGCTGCAGTTATGGGCGGCAGAGGAGGAGCTGACCGACAGTACGGGACTGACACATGGAAGTATTGCAATCGGTGCGAGTGAAACCGCCTTGAATATCTATCTGCTGGATAAGCTGAAAGAGTTTCATATGAAATATCCGGGTATACGTCTGAAAATCTATAATCACTCAACTCCACAGGCAATCGAGGCAGTGAAAAGTGGAATGATTGATTTTGCGGTCGTGTCAACCCCAGCGGCGGTGGAAGCCCCGCTCAAGGAAATTGTATTGGAGTCTTTTCAGGAGGTATTAGTCGGAGGAAGAACGTTCATGGCGCTTGGAAGTCAGGAAATATCGCTGTGGGAATTAAAAAATTATCCGCTGATATGCCTTGGACGTGAGACGATGACATTTCAATTTTACAATCAATTGTTTTTATCATATGGACTGGAACTGTCCCCGGATACGGAGGTTGCA
>ERZ779681.327-NODE-327-length-17469-cov-1.83955_pt1 | contig 17469 bp, 19 predicted proteins | sample MGYA00511905_ERZ779681 | MGnify/ENA primary metagenome ERZ779681 (study PRJEB29588, sample SAMEA2144578) | human gut metagenome | biome: human gut; feature: human-associated habitat; material: faeces | place: Denmark | collected 2008/2010 ... | reverse complement strand
AGTTACGTCCTCAGTTTGCCGACTCACGTCGCCAAATTCGGACTACACTTCGGCAAAAGCCTTTCAAAACATCCCCATATTAAATTATCAAAGTTCTGTATTAAGTTGCTTTTTAACTTTTATTATACTTTATGTAAACAAATTTTACAATATTTTGGTCTTAACTAGCAAAAAAAAATATTTACAGACATTAATGCACATGTATTACAAAGTATCAAACCAAAAAGAGAATTAACAAATGAGTATAAGAGCCCTAGATAATTTTTCAAAAACTGAACCATTAAGAATAGTTACAAAAAATCCGATAACGACATTTAAGCCTTTATATAATGGCTTGGATAGTGTTAAAACTTTTTCTGAAGTAATGGACAAATCTATTCAAGATTTTTTACATGCTGGAGAATTGAATCCTATTGCCAGGATAAAATTTCATAAAATTCTTGATGGTGCATTACCTCAAATTATGACACCAGAAAACTATTTAAATAAGGGTCGTGATTCAAAAGTATTCAGAATCTCTGACAAATATGTAGCGAAGATTAAACGTGGAAAAACAGAAGATGATGCTATTAGAATTTATAATGTTGCGAAAGCTCCTGATAAACGATTTAATCAACTTGGAATTTATTATGGCGAGCCAGTGATAAGAGTTGGAAATGTTGAAATTCTTAAAAATGCAACTCCTAATGAATATACACCTTGTGGAAAAATTTGGCTTAAGTCAGATGGCAGAATCAATACTTCAAAAACTGATACAAATAAGTACAATCAAGAATATTTGCCGTTATGTAGTTCTCAACCTCAAGAAAGCTTTGATGAACTAGCTGAAGGTCTAAGCCAACTTAATAAAATTTCTGACGGTGGATTATTTTCAAAAAAATCTTTTTATACCCCTGATATACAAAATCCTAATAATATTTTAATCGCTGACAATCATTTTAGAATTGTTGATGATCTTGATAAAACTAACATTCCTCAACCTAATAATATATATACAATTTTACAGCCACTAATGCTTAGATTAACTCCTGATGAATCTGCGAGTTTTGATAAAAATCTTGTAGGACATAGAAAAAATATATTAAGAAAAACAATGTTAGCTGCTGAAAAAGTGGATTTACCATTAGAAAATAATGCCTTGATTGATCCTCACGCAGATTATTATCTAGACAATATTACAAATTATGATTATAGTAGAATGATAGAACTTGTAGGTGATATGAGAAAAAGAGGCCTTGGCAAAAAAGAACGTCTTGAATTTATAAACAAGGCTTTATTAGATAAATAAAATTATTAAACTTGGTACTTATCTTTTTCAAATACAAATATGTTAATGATAGAAAATATCATAATTACAACAAGAAGTATGACAGCGAGTGCAGAAGCGTAGCCTAAGTCAAGGTTTTCAAATGCTCGTTCGTAAATGTAATAAACAATAGTTTTGCTGGAATTTAGAGGGCCACCTTTGGTCATTACATATATTTCGACAAAAACCTTCATTGCAGAAATGATACTTATTGTCGAAACCAACGCAATAGTCGGTATAATTTGAGGTATTGTAACTGTAAGATGTTTTTGTAAGAAATTGGCTCCGTCTATATCACAAGCCTCATACAACTCTTGAGGTACGCCCATAAGAGCAGCGAGATATATCATCATATAATATCCGACACCTTTCCAGATTGTTACAATAGCAACTGAATATAGTGCAAATCTAGAATCTGTAAGCCAACCAATAGGATTAAAGCCTAACAGCCCCATAAAATAATTCAGTATTCCGTCTTGAGCGTAAAGCCATTTGAAAGCTATTGCAGCAACAACGATTGAAACAATTACAGGTAAATAAATCAGAATTTTATAAAGAGTAATACCTCGGATTTTTTGATTGATTAATATTGCCAAAAATAATGGAAATATTACCAAGAACGGAACTGCAACAATCAAGAACAGAAAAGTGTTGCCCATTACTTGATAGAAAATTTTTGAATGAAGTATATTAATATAATTTTGCAACCCTACAAATGTCGGGTGATAAATACTTGAAGAATAATCACCAAAACTTAGTCCTATTGTTTGAAAAAATGGTATAAAGAAAAATACCGTAAGAATCAATAAAGCCGGTACTAAAAAGATATATGGTACATATTTCTTACAATATTTAAACATCTATTTGATTATCTCACCTGTTTCGGAATGCGTCAAGACTTAATAGCGATAATTATTAAAGCCACCGTAAGGATTCATAGCCGGAGGCATCATCATTTGTTGTTGCATTCTATACATATAGTCTTGAGCCTGCTGTTCCATTCTTGATTGTTGTTGTTCTCTATATTCCATATCTTGTTTAATTTGTTGAGCTTCATCAGGAGATAGAGATTTTATATTCAGAACTTCTTCCTTAAAATGTGTATCACCGTCAGCAAATGCGACATTACTTGATACCAATAAAATTAATAAGAATAGTAACTTTTTTTTCATGCTAACCTCTTAATATAAAAAGCAAGAGGTAAACTCTTGCTTTTTTAACAATGGAGCGGAAGACGAGACTCGAACTCGCGACAGTCTGCTTGGAAGGCAGATACTCTACCAACTGAGCTACTTCCGCACTAAGATTCTTCTGTAAATTCATTCTAAAATAAAGATATGTTTTTTTCAAGTCCTAAAAATTAATTCCTTTAGATTATACAAATACCAAATAAATAACTCCTAAGAATGATAAAACTCTTATCGAAAATTGTTAAACTGTATATGTAAGTTAGTTACGACTAGGTATTTTCTAGATTGAAAACAAAATTTTTTATTTTTGGACTTGAGGAGTGGCTGACTTACATCTTTTGATTTTTACTAACTTTTTTATATTGATAGTATTTTAAGCCTTGGAGGCTTTTTTTTATGGAAAAATCGTAATTCAGCAAGCGAAGCAAGAAGATTTTTATCTGAAATTAAATTTTTGTAAAAAATGTATGTTTGTTTTTATATTTATAGTATAATATTAGAAAAAGAAGGTTACTATGAATTGTCAAAAAAATAAACTTGCAAAACTTACAGTGTCTGATATAAACAGACCATTACCTGTATTGCAAAATACAGTAAAAACAGAGGCTATTGCAAATTGGTTAATGGGCTGGCTTGATTCAAACGATTTGGAAGGCTCTTTGTTGCCGACAAAAGCAGAATTTGCCTATCACTTGGGGGTTAGTCTGGGTACTGTTCAAAATGTTTTTAAGATATTAGAAAATAAGCATTATATATTTTTAAAACAGAGAGTTGGGGCAATTATTACTAACAAAAATGATATTACATTAAGAAAACAAACCTCAAAGGCAGATATTGCAGCTGAAATTATAAAAGATTTTATTCTTTCATCAGACCTGAATCTCGGGGACAAGTTTGTTTCTGCAAGAAAACTATCTCAACTGACAAACATCTCTCTTAATACCGTAAGAGTTGCGATTGATAAGCTGGTTTCGAACAAAATACTGGAAGCAACAGATAATTGTTTAATACTTAAAAATAAGGATTTTAAAGTGCAAAAATCACATTCAACAGAAACTTTGGTAGATAAAGTAAAAAAAGATTTAAAAAAATATGTTTCAGAAAACTTTAAAATAGGTGAGAAATTACCTTCAAACACAGAACTTGCTCAAAAAATGAATGTAAGTGTAAAAACTGTTCATAATGCAATAAAACTCTTGGAAAAAGAAAACATGTTGTTATCACGCAGAGGAACTTACGGCACAATAGTTACCAATACTTCTATGAATTCGGCTTTTGAGCCAAGACGAGAAATGTCAATCTTTGCACCTGCTCAAGAAACAGCTTTTTATCATTACCAAAAAACACAAAATAAAATAAAAAGGATTATTTCTGAAAATTATAGTATCGGTTCAAAACTTCCGACAATAAAACAATTTTCAGAGCAAATGGATTTGAGTCCGAATACTATCAGAAAAGCATTAAACAATTTGGCAAAAGAAGGAATTTTGCGTTTTTCAAGAGGCAGATACGGTGGCATATTTGTAATTGACATGCCAGATATTGAGGAACAAACATTCAGATGGCTTGCAGTAAATCCTAAATATGCAGAAACTCTAAGCTAGAAGAACATTTGCATTGCATTCGGTAATGATGCTGTATATTTTGGATTTGAAGGTTGCAACCTTGAACTATATGTCACATGGTCATTATCAACAGATATCCATTCTCCATTTTTGACCGCATCATCAAACCCTTCTGTGGTATGTAAGTCTTCGTTTGAATCTCTATCCAGAAGAAAATAATTTTTATCCCCAACTGTATCATTATAAGTTAGACCCAATGCTCCAAAATCAGGAATATGCTTTGCTATAGTATCCATATCGCTCTTTGCAACAGAATGTGAAATTGGTGTATGTTCAATATATTTATATACTGATAAGTTTCTATCATGATTATAATAACAAAGAGGTGCAGAATTTCGACTTCTGTTCGTTGTCAAATAAGTATCTATTTTTGCCAATGTACCTAAAGAAAAAGGTGCATCTAAACTTCGTCTTTCGGGATCAGCCATTTTTATTACATATTTTTTATGTTCTGGAGTAAATACCCCAAACACGTTTTTATCAGATTTTCCCTCTGTGAAAAACTGAAACTCATAATTTCTATTATCAAGTTTTAAACTATTAATATCTTTAGAAAGTTTCACACCTTTTTCCATATATGGTTGCAAATAATCTGCGATTTGGAACAAATGATTGTTTGGGAATTCTCTCGGAATTGAACCAATCTCTAGAGAATCATTTCCTTTAAGATTTCTATGTTTTTCTATTAACTTGTCCCCTTTCCAATCAGGACGAACTCTTAACAATTCTGATAATGTATGTGAATTTTCATACTTCTTTTCTAAATAGTTATTATAAGCTTTTCTATATGGGCTTGTTGGAATAAACGGTATTATATTTTGAGAACAAGCACCAACTTTATCAGACAATTTTTTTGTTATTTTACCGGTATTTCTTGGTTGCCTTACAACACTATCTATAAATTGATAACTTCTATCATCAGTATTTAAAATAGCACCTAAAAAGCCGTCCATAGAATCTTTGTCATCATCTATCTTTAAAAAAGCATCAATAGCAGGTGTATGGTCATTGTTAATGTACCAGTTGTATTCATCATAAAGTTGATTTAAAGTTTTTGACCTAAAATTAAGTCCCTTTGATGCGATTATACTTTCAGAAGGTGCTGAAACGAATTTATTATTATATGTTTTTGTTTCTTTCGGTTGATTTGATTTTGTATTTAAAGCATAAGTCAAACCGTATGTTTGATTATTTATTCTCATAATTGATATCCTTATCTATATAAGACCTCTAAATATATTTTTTGCTTTTATTAAGCAGGAATGTAACATTTGTTTACTCAGATATTTGTTTAATGTACTCTTAGAATAAAGAGAGGTTTTTATGACAGATTGTATTTTTTGTAAGATTATAAACGGTGACTTTAATACTAAATTTGTATATGAAGATGATGATGCCGTTGTATTTAATGATATTAATCCGAAAGCAAAAATTCACATGCTGGTTGTTCCGAAACTGCATGTTGAGAGTTTGAACGAACTTGAAGATGTTGAGTTACTCGGCAGACTGATGAATATTGTCAGAAGGGTTACAAAACAAGAAGGTATCAAATCATATAGAACCGTTATTAATACAGGAAAAGAAGCCGGACAGGAAGTTTTCCATTTACATATACACATTTTATCAGGAGATATTAAATTATGACAGAATTTTATCAAGAAATAACACCAGCTGGATTTGGAATTGCAATAAAAAAGAAAAATGTATTATTCTCAGACAAATCTGAATTCCAAAAAGTAGAGATTATTGAATCAGACAGTACACTTGGTAAATTTTTAACTCTTGATGATTTAATGATGTGTACCGAAGGGGACGAATATCATTACCATGAAATGATTGCACATGTTCCTATGATGCACCACAAAGCACCTAAATCAGTTCTGGTTATCGGTGGTGGTGACGGTGGAACCGTTAGAGAAGTCTTGAAACATAAAACAGTAGAAAAAGTTGTTCTATGTGAAATTGATGGTATGGTTATTGATGCTTGCAAAAAATATCTACCTAGTATGGCTTGTGAACTTGATAACCCTAAAGTAGAAATAAAAGTTGAGGACGCAATCGAATTTATTAAAGATAAAACAAATGAATACGATGTTGTTCTTATAGATTCAACAGACCCAATGGGACCCGGTGAAGGATTGTTTACAGAAGATTTCTATACTAATGTGAGAAAATCTTTAAAGGCAGGTGGTATATTAGCTGCTCAATCTGAGTCACCTGTTGTAAACAAAGAAGAAATAAGCAAAATGTACAAACTTCTCAAAAAAGTTTTTCCAATTTGTTCAACATATACTTCAAATATTCCAACATACCCTGGTGGATATTGGGCTTGGGCATTCTGTTCAGTAGATGTTGAACCGTTATCATATTTTGCAGAAGATAGAGAAAGTGATATTACAAAATCTTGTAAGATTTACAACAAAGATTATCACTATGCTCGTTTTGCATTACCTAACTACTTGAAGGATATTACAAAGTAAGTTTGTAGTATAATATTTGCTATGAAGAAGTCTATACTATTAATTTTATTAATGACTTTGCTAAGTGCGCCTATCTATGCCGATGAAGCAACGGAGGATTGTCTTGATATGGCAAAAAACTTCTATGCAGCAGGTGATTTTGGTCAAGCTAAAGAATACCTGAAACTCATCTTAGCCAAGAATCCCACTCACTACGGGGCAAATTGTTTGTTAATAAAAATGTTGCCACCTGACGGTTTTTTGAACGAAACGACTCTTGATAGCAAAATCATAATCAGACCGGCATGTACCAATTCTGGCGTTAAGACTTCTGACAAATACAATGAACAGGGACGTGATTATTACAAAAAATCAGATTACGAAAAAGCAAAAGAAGCTTTTTTGTCTGCTGTAAAATGTAATTCTAAAAACAGATTTGCATATAACAATTTGGGTTTGACATACCTGAAACTGAATAATAAATCAAAAGCCGAATCTGCTTTTAAGAAGGCTAATCAATTACACCCGACATTTACACCTTTAGATAATTATGCTCAAGTATTAATTTCTGATAACGATTATGTAAAGGCTCACAAATATTTGAACCAAGCAATAGAAAAGAATAAGAAGGATTATTGTGCTTATTATTTATTGGGAGTTTTGAATAAAAAAGAAGGTAAGTATCAAGATGCGCTCAAGGCTCTTAATTCTGCATCTCAAATCGCACCTGATTTTGCTTTGACATATTTACAACAAGCTGATATTTATTATTCAACAAAAGATTATGCTTGGGCAAATTCTGCTCTTGACCGATATATAGAGCTTTCACCTAAAGATGATTATTCATATTATATGAAGTATAAAAACTATATCCGATTAAAAGATTATAATATGGCACAAACATATATAATCAAGGCTATTATGATGAATAATTGTATAGATTATAGAATTGCGTTAGCTTCTGTCGAAACTTTGCTTAACAATCCAAAGGGCGCAGTTGATGCTTTAAAAACTATTCCAAATCCATCAGGCGAAGTTTTGAACGAAATTGGTCAAAATTATTTGACATTAAAGGATAACGAAAAAGCACTCAAAGCGTTTCAAGATGCTTCTATCAAGCCTTATGCAAGACCTATTTATTTTTATAATATAGCATTGGTTTATAAAAATATGGGTGATATGGAGAATTACGATAAATTGATAAAGGCTTTAGACTCTATGAATCCGATGACTACTCAAGATTATGTTGATTTGAGTGGAATATATTTAGACTATGCAGGCAAGAACAAGGCTATAGCTATATTAGATAAGGGTTTGAAATTATCACCTAAAAATAAACAACTGCTAGAAGCTAAAATCAGAATATATAATGTTACATCAGATACTGACAACGAAAACAAAGTTCGTCAAGAATTGAATAAGGTATGTAAGTAATGAAGCAACGCCGTAGAAAAACAAAAAAACAAGAAACATTTTTCCAAAAGCTTATAAACTGGACATTTACGCTGTTACTTGCTTGTGGGCTTGGGGTTCAAGTTTGTAATGCCAGCAATTCAAATTTAAAATTTGCACAAGTCAGTGATGCCCATTATTCATCGTTTGAGAGTGATACGAGTTATAAGGTTTTAAGCTCGTCACCAAAGATTTTAGATGATGTAATAATGCAGATAAATGAAACTCCAAGTGTTAATTTTGTAATGTTCACAGGGGATTTGGTAAACAAGCCTAAAACCTCTCAGCTTTTAGAATTTATAAACAAAGCAAACTGTTTGAAGGCTCCTTGGTATGGTTTGTTGGGTAATCATGATGTGCAAGAGTTTAAAATGTCAAAATCTGAATTTTTTGATATTCTATGTGGACATAATCCAAACTTTTCATATAAAGGTCCTTATTACTCTTTTTCCCCAAAGAAAGGGTATAAGGTTATTTGCTTAGATACAATTATTCTTAACCGAGTAACAACTCAAGGTGAAATCTATCCTGAAGAATTGCAATGGCTTGATAACGAATTAAAAAATGCAAAAAACGATATCATCATAATATGTACTCACGTTCCTATCGTTGAACCTTATAATAGCGAAAGTCACAGACTAACTAACAGATTTGAAGTTATGGAATTGTTACACAAACATAAAAATCCAATAATCGTATGCTCTGGACATTATCACGGTTCAAAGATTATACAAGAAGATAATGTTTTGTATATAGACACACCATCACTTGTAACTTATCCTTGTGCATTTAGAATAATTAACATAAATAATCAAAAGAAAAAAGTTGTTGTTGATGTTTATACAAAACAAACTCGTTTAAAAGACACATTAAACACAGCAAAAATTAAGGTTATGGGTGCATCCTTCCTTGCAGGTAATCCTGAGGATCAAAATAATACATTTGAAATAAAGAAATAAGGATTTTATAAAATGGCAAAAATATTGATATTAGCAGGAGATTTTGTAGAAGATTATGAACTAATGGTTCCATATCAAGCATTATTAATGTTAGGACATAATGTTGATGTTGTATGTCCTAAAAAACAAGCTGGAGATATTATTAAAACGGCGATTCATGATTTTGAAGGCGATCAGACTTATACAGAAAAAAGAGGTCATAATTTTGTTTTAAACAAAAATTTCTCTGATTTTGCTGCTTCTGATTATGATGCTTTGGTTATCCCTGGTGGTAGAGCTCCTGAATATATCAGATTGGATGACAAAGTTATACATACAGTTAAACATTTTGTAGAACATAATCTGCCAATCGCATTTGCCATGGCCCTCAAGTTTTGCTAACTGCAAATGCAATAAAAGGACGTAAATGTACTGCATATATTTCTTTAAAACCTGATATCATTTCTGCTGGTGGGGAATGGATTGAGCCAAATGAAACAGCAACAAATGCAGTAACAGATGGAAACCTTGTAACAGCACCGGCATGGCCTGCGCATCCTGAATGGTTAAAACAATTCATTCAGTTACTTAAATAAGTTTTTTATCCTTTGCCAAACAGAAGTTTTATTTTGTTTTACATTTGATTTATTAGCAAAATTTTTAATTGCCTCATCTGGCAAGTACATTGGTATATCTATAATATCTTTATACGATAATTTTTTTTTATTTTTTATTGCATTATCAATAGTTTTTATTGATTCAGAATATCTTGAAGTAAAACCTAATTTTCTATAAAACACATGTGGCGAAGCTTTTGGATCAAAACAACTACTAGCAATTAGATGTATTTTACCTCCTCCACCATTTTTGCGACTTTCATTATAGGCTAATTTTATAAAACTTGAACCATGCCCTTCTCGTTTTGATTTAATATTTAAAATTCTTATGAAAAACGATTTATAGCTCTCCAAACTAGGATAAAACGATGAACCCATAAACTCTTGAGAAATATTCCCAATCATACTGCCGACATATTTACCCGTTTTAGTATCTGCCATTTTATAAATATATGTATCTTCCAATGGTGTTTTATATATTAACCTTTGTGGTATTTGTTTTGGAGCTTTATATGTTAATGAACGAGGTATCATAAGCTATATAAACCTCGTAAATATATTTTTTGCTATTTTAATCATCAAAATGTAAAATCAAAAAGAGTTTTAAGCTCTACATCAAGAGCATCAGCAATCGCAACCATTGTTTTTATTGTCACATTTGCTTCTCCACGTTCTATCTGACCGATATAATTAAAATTCATATCAACCATCTCTGCCAGCTTTATTTGTGAAAGTTTTTTACTCTTTCTTATATAAGCCAGTTTTGCACCAAATTTTTTCTCAGTATCAATATTGGAACCCATTACAAGTATTATATGTTTGGCTTGAACTAATTTCTACCTCCTGACGACTTATAATTGTTTGTTAATAACCATTATTTATTATTTGTTGTATATTTTATTGAGTTTTAAATAGTCAACCGGATAATCTTTTTAGGGTATATTGATTTATTGTGTATAATATAAATATACAACTTACAAAATGAATTATATTTTATGCTTTTAGATTTCAAAAAATCAATAATCTTAATTATTTCTTCAATTTTGGTATATTATGCCTTAATTTCACCTAATATTTTGCCAAGAGCTACGGTTTGTCCTTTAGATGCTTTTTGTATTACCGTTTTTGAAATTATTACGATTTTGACAATTCGTTATTTAAGTATGCTAGAGGTAAAGGCTCTTGAAAACGAAATAATAGTACAACATACATTGATGAAGGAAATTATAAATAATACATCACTTGCAATGTATATCAAAAAACCTAATGGTACTATTTTACTTGCTAATAATAAACTTAGTGAATTATTAAAAATAAAGCCAGAAGATATGATTGGACGTTGTGTAAACGACTTGTATGTCGATTCAAATTTGTATGATGAAGAAGACAAAAAAATTATTGACACAAAACAAGCAATAAAATCTGATAAATTTCTTCGTCCTAAAAACAATAATAAAGGTCATTGGTACAGAGTAACCAAAACACCTGTTCTTAACAGATATAATCAAGTTATAAGCATTGTTGTTATTTTTGAAAATATTGATGCCGATAAAGAACTTGAAGATAGAAAAAATACATTTATAGCAACAATGACACACGACTTGAAAACCCCGACATTGGCTCAGATAAACGCTTTGGATTTGTTGCTGAAAAATTGTTTTGGAGAAATGACAAATTCTCAAAGAGAAATTTTGAACCAAATAAAAGGGTCATGTAAATATATGTCAAATCTTATATTCACTATATTGGATACATATTTGTATGACAAAGGAAGTATCAAAATCAGACTTGATAGTTTTAATATAGAAGAATTAATCAAAGAAACTGTTGATGAATTTTCTAACTTGCTAATGGAGAAACGCCAAACAATAAAAATACATTCTACAGTATCCTCAAGTATTATTACTGCAGATAAATTCCAAATAAAACGGGTAATTCTGAATCTTATTTCTAATGCTAATACTTATGGATTTCAGAACTCAGAAATTGATATTTGTTTGAGCGACACAGAAGATTCTAACGGTATTTTGTTAAATATTACAAATAAAAGTCACTATATCTCTGACGATGCTTTGGTTGATATCTTTGTGAAGTATAAACAGACTAAGAATGCCAAGTTCAGAAAAACTGGTACAGGGTTGGGTTTGTATTTGTCAAAACAAATAATTGATGCTCATAATGGGGAAATTCACGCAACAAGCAGTAGAGAGAATGAAACCTCCACCTTTGGTTTTTCTATTCCAAAAACTTATGTCGAAGCAGTAAAAAATGCGTAAGCTAATTATCATAAACTTAATATTTTGAAATATTGTAAATAAATATTAAGGTGGATTTGACAAGGCTGAAATCGAGTTATAATGCTCTATATGATATGATATGATATGATGTGGTGGGGCGGGGCAAATTTATATAACTTCTTGTTTTTATATCAGTGTAGGTAAAAACAAGAAAGGTGGTATCAATGGTAAGTGTGAATCCTGCAGTCGGTTCTGTACAAGTTCCTCAAAATGCATCGGCTAATAATGCAACAAAACAAATAGTTGTAAATCAACCAACAACTCAAACAAAAGGGCTTGAAGCTATGCCTGACAAACGAGATATTGTTTCAATGGGTAAAGTTTATTATGGTCCTGATGGTGGACCTCATGATTTTATCAAACATGTATCATCAGATATTTTGATAGCAAAAGAAGAAACAGAAATAAATATTTTGAAAGACAAAATAAAAGCCTCTGATACTACAGATGCTCAAAAAACAATTTTAGAAGAAATGTTGAAAGATGCTCAAGGACGTTTTGAAAAATTAAAAAAAGAACAAGGTGTAAAATAATAGAAAGGAATAATTTATGTCAGATATGAGTGTAGGTTCTAATGTTCAAGTTATACCGGCAACAAAACTTACTGTAAAGAAACATTGGACAAGAAATGAAGTAAGGAATGCAGGTATTGCGACAGCCCTTGTTAGCTCAGGTGCTGCAGCTGCATCTATGGTATTACCAAAAGGGAAGTTTGGCTTAATAGCTGTTGCTACGGTTTCGTTATTGGCATCTTTGGGATTGGCTACTAACTATTTTAATATGCAAAAGAATAATGTTGATGCTTTGCAATATACTGCATAAGTTACATTGAAAAAATGCGTAGCACAATTATTAATAAATTATTAACTAATAGTCAAATTTGGATTTGTCGGATATAATGACTTTAGAAAAGAAGGAGAATTATATTATGGCAAATCCAATTTTGAATGACAATTTCGGACGCTCAGATGAAAGAGTTTTATCATCAGCACCGATGACAATAAATGGTACAATAAACAAGACATTTTTATTGTTTCTTTGTGCAATTATTCCTGCATATTATACTTGGTCACAGTTCCTTGCAGGGTTTATGGACAAGGCAATGATGCTCACAACAATAGGCGCAATAGTAGGGTTTGTTGTTGCTTTGATAGTATCGTTCACAAGAAACAAGGTTTTTATTCCTGTTTATGCAGTATGTGAAGGGCTTTTCTTAGGTGGTGTTTCTGCTATGTTTGAAAAACAATATCCAGGGATTGCTGTTCAGGCAGTCGCAGGAACTTTTGCCGCAATGTTTTCAATGTTGGCATTGTATAAACTTAACCTAATCAGATGTACTGACAAATTCAGAAGTGTTATTTTTACTGCGACAGTATCAATAGCCGTATTGTATTTAATGCAGATAATTGCATCATTCTTCCATTATAGTATTCCAGGGATATTTGCATCAGGTATGGTTGGAATAGGGTTTAGTGTTTTGGTTGTTGCAGTAGCTGCGTTGAATTTGATTTTAGATTTTGATTTTATCGAACGAGGCGCTCAAAATATGATACCTAAAGATTATGAATGGTATGGTGCTTTTGGGTTAATGGTTACTCTTGTTTGGTTGTACATAGAAATCCTAAAACTTGTAGCAAAATTAAGAGATAACAATAATTAATTATTCTTTGTAAGGGCAGAAGGCGATTGCCTTCTGCCCTTATTTTATATAAACAAAGGTTGGGTATGATGATTTTAAATATATTATGTTTTTCTATCGGTGCAATACTATCGGGTATAATTGTAAAATTATATTCTGATAAAAACTGTCAGCAAGAGTTAATAGAAGCCAGAACAAAACTGGAAACCTACAAAACTCTTGAGGTGATGATGAAGTCTGATTTTTCGGAAATTGCCAGAGAATCCATAAGAAAAGAGCAAGAAGATATCAGAAAACAGCACAAAGAAGCTCTTGAAACTACTCTTGCACCTTTGGCAAAAGAGTTGGGCGAATTTAAAACAAAGGTTGAAAATTTTAATGAAAATGGAATAAAAAACACAACTTCAATTATTGAAAAAATTACCAATCTTGAAAAAAGCAGTGCAGAGGTTAGTAAAGAAGCCAATTTGTTAGCTAATGCTCTATCTACCAATCAAAATGTAAAAGGCGCTTATGGTGAAGGGCTACTTGATACAATATTGCAATACTGTGGCTTGCAAGAGGGTGTTCATTATACCAAACAATGTGTTACACAGTCTGTTGGAGAAGATGGTGCTTTGCATACGATAAGACCTGATGTAGTCTTAAATCTGCCTGATAACAGATATCTTATTATTGATTCAAAAATGACACTTACAAGTTATTTGGAGTTTATGAAGGATAGAGAAACTCTGCCAAAATTTAAGGCAGAAGTAAAGAAAAGAATTGTTGATTTGTCCGAGAAGAATTATCAAAAAGCAGAAGGTATATATCAACCTGATTTTGTGTTGATGTATATTCCGATAGAGAGTTCGCTAAATTATCTTTATGAAGATATGGAGTTGATAAATTTGGCTTATCGAGCAAATGTTATTATTGTCGGGACTTCGTCTTTACTGACTACAATCAGGTTGGTTAATCAGTTAATGGCTCAACAAAAACAACAAGAAAGTGTTAATAAGATTGTCAAAGCAGGTACAAATTTATACGAGACTTTTGCCAAATTCTGTGAAGAATTAATGGATTTGAAAAAGCGCTTTGAAGGGCTTGATGCACAGTTTACTAAAACCATTAATCGTTTTCAGAGAGGAAACAAAAATACTCCGAGTTTGTTCTCTCAAGTTGAGGCATTGAAGGACTATGGTATTTCTACTTCTAAAAAGATTCCTACAGAGCTATTATGTAATACCAAAGAAATTTTGTAACCAGTCAAATTAAGACACCCGAGTAATATCTTTTTTCTTTTGAAACTGTAATATGAAAAAGAAAAAGGAGGGGATATGTCTAGTATATTTGTGCCACCGGTATCTAAGTTAGAGGAGCTTAATCATTTATTTATAGAACTGACTCAAAAGAATTGTAACCAAAGATGTCGAAAATGCTATATAGATTTTCCATTGACTAAAAATGTAAAAGATTTCATCCAAATTGATAAAATAAAACAGGCCTTGAATGATACCAAGAATGCTAATCTGAAATGTATTTATTTAACAGGTGCAGAGCCTATGACTCACCCTGATTTTAATAATATTTTGAGGTTATGTTTGAAGCGAACAAATGTTTGTATTTTTACAAATGCTACTTTCATAAACGAGAAAAAAGCAAGATTTTTGAAAAAAGTCGAAGATGAATCAAAATATCAAGTAATATTCAAACTCTCTTTTGCGCATTATGATGAGTTCAAAAACGATGAAGTCCGATTTAGAGGTGCGTTCAGACAAAATCTTTATGCTCTTAAATGTCTTGATAAATATGATTTTACGACAATAATGTGCGTGAATAATTATTATAAAGAAGCAAATCAAAAATTAACAGACGAATTTAATATGATAAAACAATCAAATGAATTAAAAAATTCTATGGTGCAGGTTACAGATTGGGTAGATGTTTGTCATCATGATGATAGTGTGATTCCGAATGATGAAATGTTGTTAAAATGCGACTGCTCAAATGGGCGATTATTAACTCAGAATGGAATTTTCTCTTGTCCGTTTTTGAGTAATGATTACAGAGGCAGAATGGGGAGTGACTTCAAAGATTTTTCTCAAGTTGTCAGGTTAGAAACAGATTTTTGTTCTACTTGTATAAAGAATAAAGAGCCTATGTTTTCTATAAATATAGTTTAGGTATCAGCAGGTTATGAGGTGAATTTGCATATTCACTTCATAACTTTTGTCCAAAATGATTGTCTGATATTAGTAAGTTGGGGTATTGTTGTTTATTATATTGATTTATTTATGAATATTTATTATAATTATCCTGTGAACAACTAAATATGTTCTGTTAAGAAAAAGGAGAGACTTATGAGAAACAAAAGTATCTTACCTAAGATAATGCTCTCAGTGATGTCATTATTAATGGTAACTCTACCGTCTTTTGCTAGTGAAGCATCTCTTGTCGTTCCTGATATTCACGCTCACGCACAAAGTTTTAACCTGTTATTAATAGGTTTGGCTGTGTCTGTAGTTGGTGTGATTTTCGGGTTCGTAGAGTTCTTAAAAGTTAAAAAACTTGATGTGCACTCAGCAATGGCGAATGTAGGGAACACAATTTTTGAAACTTGTAAAACCTATCTTGTTCAACAAGGTAAGTTTTTATTAGTTTTAGAGGCTTTAATTGCATTATGTATAGCTTTCTATTTTGGATATTTAGAAAAAATGACTGCTACTAATGTATTAATTATTTTAGCTTGGTCTGTAATTGGTATTTTAGGTTCTTATTCTGTTGCTTGGTTTGGTATCAGAATGAATACTTTAGCAAATGCAAGAACAGCATTTACGGCACTAAAAGGCAATCCTCTAAATACTTTGAATATACCTCTAAATGCAGGTATGAGTATTGGTGTACTTTTAGTATCTGTAGAACTTATTATGATGTTAATAATATTGTTATTTGTTCCGGGTGAAATCGCAGGTGCTTGTTTCATAGGGTTTGCTATTGGTGAATCTTTAGGTGCATCAGCACTTCGTGTTGCAGGTGGTATCTTTACAAAAATTGCTGATATCGGTTCTGACTTGATGAAAATTCAATTTGGTATCAAAGAAGATGACCCAAGAAACCCTGGTGTAATTGCTGATTGTACCGGAGATAATGCTGGTGATTCTATCGGACCTACAGCTGATGGTTTTGAAACTTATGGTGTAACAGGTGTTGCTCTTGTAAGTTTTATTCTTTTAGGTGTTTTAAAACCTGAATATCAAGTTCAATTATTAACTTGGATATTCACAATGAGATTCTTGATGATTATTACATCAGTATTAGCTTATTGGGTTAATAAAGGTATTACAAAAGTTTATGCTGCTCAAACACAAAAATTTGATTTTGAATTACCATTATCAAATCTTGTTTGGTTAACTTCTATATTCTCAATCGTTATGACTTTTGTTGTAAGTAAATGGTTGTTAGGAGGACTAGCAGATTCTAACCTTTGGTTAGTATTATCAATAATTATTTCTTGTGGTACTTTGGGTGCAGCATTGATTCCAGAGGCTACAAAAGTGTTCACAAGTCCAAAAGCAAAACATACAAACGAAGTTGTTACTGCTTCTCGTGAAGGTGGAGCATCTTTAACAATCCTTTCAGGATTGGTATCTGGTAACTTCTCAGGTTTCTGGATTGGAACAATAATTGTATTGTTGATGGGTCTTGCTTATGCGGCAAGTACATATATTCCACATACATTTATGGTTTACCCGTCAGTATTTGCATTTGGCTTAGTTGCGTTTGGTTTCTTAGGTATGGGACCTGTAACTATTGCTGTAGATAGTTATGGCCCAGTAACAGATAATGCTCAATCAGTTTATGAATTATCTTTGATTGAAGAAATTCCTGATGTAGCACAAAATATCGAACAAGAATTTGGGTTTAAGCCAGATTTTGATAATGCTAAGAGATTCTTAGAAGAAAA
>ERZ779681.326-NODE-326-length-17470-cov-1.82165_pt1 | contig 17470 bp, 18 predicted proteins | sample MGYA00511905_ERZ779681 | MGnify/ENA primary metagenome ERZ779681 (study PRJEB29588, sample SAMEA2144578) | human gut metagenome | biome: human gut; feature: human-associated habitat; material: faeces | place: Denmark | collected 2008/2010 ... | reverse complement strand
TGATCCGCTCTACTTTCAATCCGGCCAATTCACCGGCACGTTTGGTAGCCTTTCTTCTCTCATCATTAAAGTATGCAGGTACACTGATAACCGCCTCCGTCACTTCCTCCTGTAAGAAACATTCCGCATCTTCTTTTAACGCTTTTAACACCAATGCAGAAAGTTCTTCCGGCAGGAACTTCTTTCCGGAGAGTTCATATACTTTTTCACTCCCCATGCTCCGCTTAAATACCGATGCAGAACTTTCCGGATGGAGCAGCATACGTTCTTTGGCAGTTTCCCCGATATATACCTGTCCTTCTTCATCCACACTGACAACCGAAGGCGTCAGATTCTTTCCTAACCGGTTCGGAATAATCTTCGGACCTTCTTCCGTATAATAAGCCACCAGACTATTGGTGGTTCCCAAATCAATACCTATTATCATAATCTCATTCCTCTATTTCTTTATTGTACTAAGCTGATACTGTGCACACGGATAGTCGCCTTTGACAGCAATTGCTTTCTCTATATACTCAATTGCTTCCTCCAGCCGTCCTTCTGCCTTGGCAAGCATTCCCTTTGCAAAATAGTATTCAAAACATTCCATACACTCACACGTTACACAGACATTACAGCCCTCCATCCGGTCAATATATTCCTTTGCCTCTTTGAGATCTCCGGCACACAGACTCATAATGGCATAATCATATAAATACATCAATCGATAACGCTTATCTGCAAGCAGCTCTTCCTCTGCCCCGTTGCGCTCATTGAATCTCATAAAATATCCAATGGCATCTTCTCTCGCCTTTTTCTGTTTTCCTAATGAAAATGTAATCGATGCAGTCACAAACATCAAATGCTCTATCTCGTAAGAATCATTCTCATCCCTGCAACGCCAATATGCCTTACGAACGATATTCTCTGCCTTTTCCAATTCTCCTTTGTCCCGGTAATATTCCGCAACATCCGCCAGATGCTCACAGGAGATCTTTGCCTTAAGCGGACTCTTCCAACGCTCGATCACTTTTTCATAATATGCTTCCGCCCGGTCATCTTTTCCTGCCTGCCGGTACACGTCCGCAATATCACAGTATAATGATAATAGCAACTCCTCTTCCTGTATATCCATCCGTTTCCAGAACAGAACTCCTTTGCCGGCATACTGACTCGTAATGGCTTTGATCCGGTTCTTATAATATGCAACCGCCTTATCATAGTCTCCTTTTTTCACCTGCAATTTGGCGATATCCTCTTTCACGCGTTCTGAGTTTGGACGGAACTGAAGCACCCGTTCGTACATTTCAATCGCTTTATCGTATTCCTTCAATAGAGAATAACACTCCGCCAAATTCATATATGGCAAAGGTTCCCGGTCCGGATCTAATTCAACCGCCTGCAACAACGGCGCCACAGCCTCTTCTCCCCGCCGTAATTTCAAAAGTGCGCATCCCAAATTATTATAAGCGTAATATGCCTCCTGATTACGCTCAATTGCTTTCCTGCAGCTATCGACCGCTCCCTCTAACTCATACAGATCAATCTGAAGATTTCCCTTTTCTAAATAGGCATCTGCGGAATCTGTCAATTCGATCATACGATCTGCATATTCAATTCCTTTTCTGCATAAATCCAGATCTCTGTTACGATTACTTGTGTAACTGTATACATACATCAGTCTGCGAATGGCCGGAACATAATCCGCTGTTTTCTCTAATATCTCATTATAGACTTTGATTGCCTTATCCGTCTGATCTAACGTCTCATAACAGGCACCTAATTTCATTTTTCTTGACAGATCATCCGGCTGTTCTTTTGCTAATTGTTTTGCAATCCGAAGTGCTTCTTTTCCCTCATTTTCACGCAGACACAGATCGACCTTGAACAATCGCATCGTATCTGAATCCGGATGTTCCTCCAGATATGCATTTACGATACCAAATGTCTGTTTCACCTCATCAAGATCCCAATGTAAGACGGCATATTCTCTCTCTAGTTCTGCAAGATCTTCTATGTCCGTCTCTTTTTCATGTCCGGCTACTTTTTTTCTCAAATCCTCAATCTGTTTCAATGCTTTTTGAACATGATCCTTGGAAAATTCCTTGTAATGTATGCAGCGGATCCGGTATAACTCCAGACTGTCGCTTTCTAACCCGGCATCCTTTGCCGCCTGAATAACGTTCTCCACATCATCATACTGGTCAAAATTATAAAAGACATCTGCTGCCAATATATACGGCGGCACATATTCCGGATAAATATCTAAGCACATAAAGTAATCGTCAATTACTTCTTTTGCGTTCCGCAGTTCATAATTTGCTTTCTGACGATGTACATATGCAGGGAAAAATCCACGATCCTTCTCAATGATCCGGTCACACATCTGCACACATTCCGGATATTTTTGGGCGTCCAGATAGAATCGTGCCATCTGCTCCATGTAAGACAGGCAGACCAATGTATTCTCTTCTTCCTCTATCGCCATGCTGATATAACGTATGGTATCTTCATATGCTTCTTCCCGCTTCTCATTGTCCGGTTTGAAGTTCACTTCCCATATGCACACACCAATTGAAAAATGAGCCAGTGATAAACGGTTCTTCCGTTTCCGCATCTCTTCTGATCCGTCATCTACCGAATCTTCAATAATGGAAAGCCATTTTTTCGCATAAGGATATGCTTTGTCATAATTCTCATTTGCAAGATACAATCGACAGCGAAGGTTGACATAATCATAGTCCTCCCCGTCCTCGATTCCATCCATTAATGCAATGCCTTTTTCAAATTCTTTTTGCTGGTAGTAACACCAGCCAAGCTTGATCGTAACATCACGATCCGTTTCCTTTGCCAGTTGTTCGGTATATTTTTTCACCAGTATATCATTGATCTTATCTAAAAGGATCAGGCAGTCCGTATCCTGCACGCGATCTTCCAGTACGGTCTCCACCTGTTCTTTTGCATCTTCCAAATGTCCTTCTAAAAATGTACATTCCGCAAGTCCTAACTTTGCTCCATAATCTTCCGGATTCTTTTCCAGTACTGCCTCATATACATCCCGTGCCTGTGTTACTTTATGATTCTTAACCAGTGCCCACGCATACGTTCTCTCAATATAAATGTTATCTGAATACTCAAAATCCAGATCTTCCATCACAGACAATGCCTTCCCGTACAATTCAGCCTGTTTCTGTTTCACTTGTTCTGTATCTGCGTGTTCTTCCTGCTCCAGATGTTCTGCTTTCATAATGTAGTAACGTGCTTTTTCCACATCTGTATATGGATGTGTGATCTCATAAGAGGATAATTCCGAAAGCAGTTTGGAAACCCGCTCCAAATCTCCTTCTTCCTCGGCAGATTTGGTCTCATATAACTTGTTAATATAGTCATCTGCCTTTGCATTTGTCTTACCATCAAATAATTCAAAATCAATAAATGTCGGAGAACTAATCTGCCACTTCATGTAATCTAAGAAATTCTCGGCAAAACGCTCCTTCAGTTGTTCCATATTGTCAAGGTATCCAAACCGTTTGTCTATGGCGATCCATATTGTTTGTGGCAGATGGGAATGTCCCATAATGTATACCAGCAGTTTCTCGCCCGCTTCTAACTCGGTATCCAGATCGTCACACACCGGATCATGCAGCAGTTCATTCCACTTGTCCACATCTTTTCGTGTTCTGACATCCTCATAAAGTACATCAACCCGATCAATCCACCGATCAATCTCATTTTTATTCTTCTTAACCGGAGTCTCTCCCGTTTCTTCTCCATTGTCTTCTGCATCCTCATCGCGTCTTGCAAATGCCAATGCGTCCTCATATGCCCGGCGAAGCTCCTTAAATCCTTCCTGATCATCTTCCGGATTTGCAAAATGAAGTCTGGCATGATATGCCTCTTTGATCACTTCCTCGTCTTTTGTTGGTTCGATACCTAATATTTCCCAGTACATAATATCCTCCCATATCTCTTGCCATTTATCGCACATATGCTAAATTGTATCATAAAGTCCGAGTATTCTCAACTTTCCTGAAAATAGACTTGATTTTTCAAATAAAATCTACTATCCTTAATGAGAAAATATTGCTTATGGCAAATAATCAGAATGTGAGGTATGTTAGAATGAGTGCAAATGAATTAAAGCCTATCAAAGAAGGCAAGGTACGTGAGATTTACGACAATGGTGACAGTTTGATCATGGTTGCTACTGATCGTATCAGTTGTTTTGATGTTATCCTGAAAAACATTATCAGCAAAAAGGGAACCGTTCTTACCCAGATGTCCAAATTCTGGTTTGATATGACCTCTGATATTCTTCCAAATCACATGATTTCAGCAGATGTAAAGGATATGCCTGAATTCTTCCAGCAGCCTAAGTTTGATGGTAACAGTATGATGTGCCGCAAATTACACATGCTGCCTGTAGAATGTATCGTTCGTGGTTATATTACAGGAAGCGGCTGGGCAAGTTATCAAAAGAACGGCACAGTCTGTGGAATTACTCTTCCGGAAGGATTAAAAGAATCTGATAAATTGCCAGAGCCAATCTATACTCCTTCTACCAAGGCAGAGATCGGAGATCATGACGAGAACATTTCTTTCGAACAGAGCGTAGAACATTTAGAGAAGGAATTTCCTGGTAAAGGATTAGAATATGCAACCAAATTGAAAGATTATACAATTGCACTTTACAAAAAATGTGCAGATTATGCACTTACAAAAGGCATCATCATCGCAGATACCAAATTCGAGTTTGGTTTAGATGAAGAGGGAAACATTGTATTAGGTGATGAAATGCTGACACCGGACAGCTCCCGTTTCTGGCCTGCACAGGGCTATGAACCAGGACATGGTCAGCCATCCTTCGACAAGCAGTTTGCCCGTGACTGGTTAAAGGCAAATGAAGGCAAACATGATTGGGAACTTCCTGCTGATGTAGCACAGAAGACAATTGAGAAATATCTGGAAGCTTACGAAATGATTACAGGAGAAAAGCTCGACGCATAATTCTCCTCTACATAAAATACCACAGATCAGATGTATCATTTGACCTGTGGTATTTTTGTGTACATTCAAAATGAATAGAGTCTATTCTATTGGAATCTCTCGATCACTTCTGCATTCGCTTTCATTGCAGATTCTTCCATCTGCTTACGTTCTGCCAACAACTTGTTTCTGATCTCCTCGTGTTGCACACCTATGATCTGCAATGCAAGGTATGCGGCATTCTTGCTTCCGTTGATTGCTACTGTTGCAACCGGAATTCCGGATGGCATCTGCACAATTGACATCAATGCATCCATTCCATCTAATACAGAACCGGAAAGCGGTACTCCAATAACCGGAAGTACAGTCTGGGCTGCTACTACACCCGGAAGAGCTGCTGCCATGCCTGCCGCAGTAATAATAACTTCTGTTCCATTGCCATTACATTCTTCAATAAATTCAGAAAGTCCTAAATGTGCACGGTGTGCAGACAAACATCTGACATTTACCTCTACTCCATACTCTTTTAAAATTCCAACTGCCGGCTCCACTTTGCTCAGATCGCTGGTAGAACCCATGATAATTGCAACCTTCATGTTCTCTTATCCTCCATGTATTCATTTGACTTCATTGTCTACGCATAATATTTATTCCAATGTTCGATATTGGTCTTATTGCAAAAAATAATAACACAGAATAAAAAGTATGTCTATTCCAATATGTCTTTTTTCTGAATTATTTTATAGCCCACTCCCATTAAAATAAAAATACAAACGGCAAGATAGATGATACCAAATGAAACTTGCAACGGTACATAATCCTTATACATACTTTCTGTAAAATACCGGCTTACCATAGCATATCCATGCACTAAAAAACGATTTGAATAGTACGTTGACACAACTAATATACCCGATATTATAACAAGCGATGGGATACTTCCAATTCTGATCGACACAATGATCTGAAACAGGGATTGTGCAGTCCCGACTAAAACAGGCAGTAACAACGTCATACATAACAATTGCGCCACTGAGGTCTGCGCAACCTCCATTCCATAATAGCTTTCTAACAACATCTCATGTTTCATGGTACGGACATCTCCGATCAGGATCCAGGAAAATGTCAGATTCACACCCCATATCAGTCCAAAATATACCAGATTGACTACAATACACCAGATACACTTTGACAGCCACCAGATTACACGTTGTCCGCTCTTTGTCATCAACTGGATTCCCATTCCCTGCATATCCTCTGTCACATAACCCCCAATACAATATGCAAGCAGAAGGTATTCCATGATCCAGGAAAATGGAACCCGGAATGAATCCAAAATCGTCGGATCATAATGATACGGATACCTTCCCCATAACGCATTGATTCCATACTCTAACGGGGAAAGACCTTCCTGGTACATCTTCGTAAAATATTCCATAGAATTCTGAAAAAATGCACACACAACAACCTCTGCTAAAATAACTAAAAGATAACGTTTCCAGAAACGCAAAAGTCCTTCTTCTATATCATAGTTCAGAAAACGTAACCATTTCATATATTTTCCCCTTCCCTGATGTGTCCCTCTGACATATAGATTACGGTATCTGCCATATAATCCATCTCTTCCTTGTCGTGACATGCAATAATGATAATCCGGTTCTCATCTATCAGATTCCGGATGGTATCCCGTATCTGTTCTACACCATCTGCATCAATCGCATTGATCGGTTCATCCAACAAAATGACATCGGGTTCTCCCATGATGGCAGCCGCAATACCCAATCTCTGCCGCATGCCAAGGGAATATTTGTAATACTTTCTGCGATCATCCGGAAGCAGTCCGACCTGTTCTAACACTTCCCATATCGCATCGTCTGAGATTCCACCCTGTATCTTTGCCAATAATCTTAAATTCTCAAAGCCTGTATAATCTCGCAGGAACATCGGGTTTTCAATCAATAATCCCATGCTTTTGGGGAAAGACCGATCTTTTCCGAGTACCTCTCCATCGATTATAACCGATCCACTCGTCGGATAGATCAGCCCGGCAATAGAACGCATCAGCATGGTTTTCCCACAGCCATTCTTTCCGCTTAATCCATAGATACAACCACCCTGAAATGAATAAGTAATATCATCTAAAACAGTAACCCCTTTTATTCTCTTTGTTAAATGTTCTATCTGTATCTGCATAGCTATCTCCTCTATTCTGTGATATCCCGCCGGTGATTACTTAGCCAGTACACTGCTACAATAACAATCAGCAGCAGGATGGTTATAAGTGATAAAACTGCTAACTGATCCGTTCCACAATCCTGTGCCGGATCAATGTGTATCATCACATTATACAGGTTCCAGTCCGGAACCATGCTTGTCAATCCAAACCAGCAGGTACAATATACAACCATCGGAAACAATACGGCTGCAAACCGATTTAAAAACCATCGGGCCCCCGCCAATGTCATACAGGCAAAAATTCCCCCATACACAAAGTCCACCGCGATGTAACACAGCGCATATAATACAGGAGCTTCATAATAAAGTCCTGACCAGATATCCCGGTTTGCAACCATTGCCTGTCGCGATAACGGTTCCACTCCGACCGCCGGCAGATAACATGCTGTTGCAACCAGACTGATGAGTAAAGGAATCGTTACTGCAAGTCCACCACTGATAAAGACGACTCCGAACTTGGCATTCTGGTAATTTCTTCTTCCACAACGCACCAACATCTGTCCTGCATATCCCGACTGCCATTCATTATAATAAGACAATGCATAGGTCATAGAGGCCAACAATGGAAAGATAAGAAAATACAACTGATTATAGGGAGAATAAACCTCGCATCCGAGCCATCCTTCTAACAGCCCCATCTCAAACCAGCTTCCATATCCATCATCCATTTCTGACAATGTGACTACACGCTTGTATTCCGATTCATTCACTGTATATGTATTGCGATACACCCATATCATCTGTAATACTGCAATCAGAATTCCGATTGCAACTGCAACCCGGAACCCCTTTGACCGTAATGCTTTCTTTACTTCTACTTTCCAAACTTCTTTTGATATTCTATTGTTCCGCATCCAACTCCATCCTCTCTACCTCTGTAATCTTCATCTCATTGCGAACCGGATACGAACTAAAAATCAAGGTATACGACATCTTTCCCTCTACCACCTGCTGCCATTGTTTCCGGGTAAGATTCTCCTGATATATCACATAGGGAATGACCACGGTATCTCCAGAGTGAAAATCACCATTGACCAGTTTCGGATTCAAGGTCTGAAACCAGAATGGATCAATCCCCTGACAGTCAAACGCACACTGAATGGAGATATTCGGGTCAAATATATTCTTCTTTTTCTTACGCCAGAGCTGAAATTTCACCTCGATTACCCTGCATCGTTCCATCTCTTCCGCATCCATATATTGCTGTAGGTCAGGATTTGCTTTACAATAATCTGTATATTCCCACAAATTGACTTTCTGAATCCGGTATTCATTCCCCCTGTATTCCAACGATTCTTTCTGGGTAACGGAATGTAGTTCTGGCTTTCTTACATGGGCATTGACATATACAATCCTTATACTGATCATGATTATCAATATCAGGCTGCCCGCAAGGAGCCAACGTTTCTTATTCTTCATTCTGACTCTTCTCCTTCTTGTGGTTCACACTTAAAGTATATATGCATCTTATCATCTTCTAACTTCTCCGGATAGCCATCCTCTGACATTGCATTGGGGATCTGAAGATAATATTCTTCTGAATCTGTCACATCCTGTATACGGAAATATTCATCCGTGCTCTCATAACAACACTCAAATCCATATTGCAGGATTACGCTTTCCCCTGCCGCTAACAAAGGATTAAACTTTTTTCCCGGTTCTTCTCCATGCTTCGTCACGCCACCTATATAGATAGGATCCCGCCTATTATCAAATGCAAGATCCGGATTGGAACGGATGGTAGTGTCCCCATTTTCTGCCAAATATAGCTGTGGATACACTCGCTCTGCACACGAAGCATCATTCGTAATCTCCATTTCCACATAGAAATAAGTTCCTTTTCCTTCAAATCTCTCAGCAGGTACATCTAATATAACATTATCTTCATTAAATCCATCTACACCAGCTTTAAATGCTTCATAGGAATCATATTTCTTGAAATCCAATATCTTATACCCAAATCCCTCCTCAAGTTGATAAGAACCCATCGGAAAGATATTTCCTTCTTTTTCTACCCGTTTCCTATCCTCCGCAATATTCTTCATCATTTCTTCTTCAGAGGAGGGCAAATCATCCGATTCACCATCCTCCGCCTGAGAAACATGTTCTAAGGAGGCATCCTGTTGTTGTCTTGCCTGTTTTCGAACACTTCCTATACTATATATCACAATCACAACTATAATTAAAAAAATTATTGGTATGCTTTTCTTCTTCATAAATGCCTCCCTAGGAAAATATTACTGTAACACTGTGTAATGTCCAGCACAATCCGGACTCCAGACACCTTTCGCGGTTCCTTTTCCTTTATACGCCTTCATTCCTACTGATGCAAACTTATATGGACTCTTTACATAAATCTTTACCTCATATTTACCACAACCATTCATTATATAGGTGCGGCTTCCACCTGTTGATGTTCCTGCATTGACTAAGCTACCGCTCGACTTTTTTGCTTTATACGGGCTCACCGCTATTTTGCTTAAATTTCCACCGTAAACACCATTCCAATTAATATAAACATTACTGTTATTCATTTTTTCTCTTCTTGATATATAATGCATTTTTGAACTATCTGCATTAAGATTATATGACCAAGTTGCATCTGTCGTATTTGCTGCAAACACACTTTGAGACATTCCCAATCCTGTTAGTAACAACATCAATGTCATCATAACTATCATAACTTTATTTCCAATCGTTTTTCTCTTCATAAAACTTCCTCCATTCTCTTGTTTATTATCAAAATAACTGTTATAATCGTATATGCATTAGTTTTTAGGGCTTTCTGCAATCTTATCACATTAAGAAAACAGAAAGCCTTATTTAATTGGTGGACTATCTTCCGGCATACTTCCCTCCTCTCAATACAATACTCTCCCCTATTCATCTTCACCCTCTATTGTAATCCCATTATAACAGATTTTATCCCTTACGAATAAATTGTGGGGCGAGTGGGCGAAATAAGGGGGCGAACGGTAATGTCTGGCAGCAAAATGGAAAAGAATTCATAAACATTCGACATTACACCATTGTTATAAATTATTCTGTGCTTATAGAGCCTCTATAATTATAGAATATCTTGTTCTTCATTTCATGTCAACTATTTTTAGTAAATATAGAGAATTTTCATAAAAGTTTACTTGCACTATCTATATTGGATTTTTATATAACTATATAAAAAAGCTATCATACCAGATTTGTAGTATAATCTAACATGATAGCTTTATCATTATTTTCTATATGCACCCGTAGCTCTTATCTTTGACCCACTCTTATTTGATATATATACCTGATACGTTCCCGTCTGTGTCACTTCAAAAGAATGCGAGATTGTGTCTTTCCCACTAACACTTCTTGTATCTTTATTCGGCATGATAATTCCAACCCGCACCTCTTTATCAGATGGATCAATAATAACCATAACGTCTATCGTACTTCCCTTCTTTTTAGTAAAAGATCCAGACTTTGCCACATAGCCATTCTTCACGGTCCAATCAATCGAACCTGTATTGCCTGATCTAGAAGAATTATGTCCATCCGGCATATCAACTACTGTCATGCCCTCAAATGCTTCCTCAGCTGATTCCACATACTCTTCCAACGGCGGCAACTCATCCAACGGCTCATCTATATCATGCACTGTTTCCTGATAAACCTTACCATACAACGTTTCCACTCCTGTATGTGCCGCATAAGCCGTACTTCCACAACATCCAATCGTAACTGCAAATATTCCAGCTACCGCCCATGCCTTCATGCGTATTCTTGTTCCATTCTTCATACACTGTACTCTCCATTTTAGTTCATTACTATTTTCAAACCATGCAGACACCATATCCGGCATTTTTCCTTCTGCATACTCGTTCATTCTACACAGGAAAAGAAAATATTGTTTTGCATCAACCCAGTATTCACAGCAACGGCTGTCACAGGAGGCTTCTGCCCATTGTTTCATCTGCTGCCAGGTAACCCACACCAGCGGATTGAACCAGAAGATACAACAGACGATAGCAAATGCCGGTTTCCAAAACAAATCTCCCTGCTTATAATGACACAATTCATGCCGCAGGATCACCTCTAATTCCTTTGCTGAAAAACGCTCTACCGGAAGATATATTCGTCCATGAATCATCCCTGTAATAAACGGAACACGCACACCATATCCCTGATACAATTCTATCTTACGTCGAATATGCAGCTCTTCACACAACTCTTGAAGCAGATCTCTCTGCCACTGTTTTGCCTGCATACATCCTTCACAGATTCTATGTAACTGTAGTAATCGTTGCAGCTGTCGCAACAGGAATATAGACATCCCACCTACCCATGCTGTCAACAGTATTCTAAATATATGTGTAGTTACTCCTGTTGACATCAACAGATATCCGCCACTCCCGCCATATAATATAATCTGTACGATCATCGCACCATATGTAACGGGAATCATATATCCTGACATAACACACTTCAATACACCATACAACACGCGGGCATTCACAGTATGTCTCAGAAATTTCACTGCAATTAACCATAATACAGATAACATCCTTCCTGTAACTGACATAAATAAAAGCCCTGCCGCTCCATCATTCGTTATCCAATTCATCAATTAACCGTTTCAACTCCTCCTTTTCTTCCTTGCTCACTTTCTTCCCCTGTAACAATGCAGACACCAGTTTAGCAGGCGAACCTCCAAACCAGAACTTCTCCGTCATGGCAAGCTGTTCATTACGGTATTCTTCTTCGCTGCGAATCGCCTTATAATAGGTCAATCCTTTCCGCTTAGATGTAATAAACTTTTTTGCTTTCAGATTATTGAGAAACGTATATACTGTGGTATCCTTATAATCCATCCCATATTCAGTACGTAATCGTTCAATTACCTGTTGGCAGGTAACCGGTTCTTCAGCATCCCACACACACTTCATAGTAGCCAATTCGCATTCTGATAATTCTGACCTTAAATTCATGTTAATAGCCTCTCTTCTATTCTTTTAGAGTCTCTATGTTTTCTTATTATACAATTTATTTTATCATTTATCAACACTAAATTATTCAAAACAGCTCATTATCTGTAAGATTTTCTCCGATCACATTGATCTGACACATCTTCATTGTTTCTAATGCTGCCTGATGCGTAGCTGGTGTTACCCCCGCACAACAACTTGCATCTACCGTGATCTCCACCTCTGGAAACTCTGCCTTTAAGATCAACGCATTTGATACAACGCAGATATCCGTACATAGACCAACCATCTCAATCTCATCGAAGGTTCTGTCCTTCCAATGTGTCCAGCCAAATGTCGGCTTATCAATATACACTGCACCCTCTGCCTCTAAACCGTCTGCAATCTGCCAGCCTTTCGTACCTTCTATACAGTGCTCCACCGGTAATTTTCTGCCCTCCGGCGTATTCAGATAATCTTTCTGGTGTGTATCTCTTGTAAAAATAATCTCATCCCCACGTTCTTGATATTCTCCGATCTTATTTCTTACATTCTGCACAATAGCCTGTGCTTCTTTCGTTCCAAGTGAGCCGTTAATAAAATCATTCTGCATATCAACTACGATCAATGTCTTTCTCATTATAAAATCTCCTTCTCTTTGTACTACTAAACTAATTCATGCTTGGTCTGCATTTTGCTGTAATGTGTGGTACAACAATTCGAAATACCTGCACATTCTCTGTCATTGGTTGCGTGATGACAAATTCCCGTTTGGTCTGTGTCTGCATTAAAATCTGCAATGCTTCTATCTTCCTCGCAGTATCGGTCACAATCTCCGCTTCTCCCTCTCCCATAATGCTTGCATAAGAAGAACCATAATTGCATGGTATCTCTCCACCACTCACATCCGACACATCTGTTTCAATCTCAATAAATACCTGTGGATTCTTTGCAATCACATCACATTTTCTACCTTCTTTTGCACCATGTGTATAGAGCACTAACACTCCGTTTTCATATTGATAACCATAGTGCATTGGCACAACATAAGGTCTTCCATTATCCACCATTCCGATATGCACCACCTGTGCGTGTTCTAACATCTCCCGTATCTTATCTTCGTCTTTTACTTCACGGTCCATTCTTCTCATCTTCATACACTCCCTTCTTATCAGAAATATAAAAATGGAAAAGGACAGATGACGCCTCATTCAAACGTCTCTGTCCATACACATTATAAAGGAGTATATTATACCCGTCAAGAAAAATACAATTCCTCTCTGCTATATTCTACACGCAATGCAATAGTGCCAGAATGTCATTACCATGCTCCATGTAAGCACCGCAACGATCAGCTCATACTTTACCTGAAGCACCAGCTCTTTTACCTCATATTCCCGCTGCACCACATCATTTTCCTGTTCGATCATCCCTCCCACTTTTGCAATCTGTTCACGCTGCGTACTTGTCAGATCTCCTTTGGAAAATGCCACCATCTGATATTCACCGCTTTGTGCCCCCTGCCATGCTGTCACAATCTGTGGTGTGTCTGATATCCATCCATCTTTCTTTATCACCATTTTTGCCGTGCGATATTCCGTTACCTCCTCTTCTTCCTGCGGTGCTTGCTGATATTGCATCTCTAATATAATATTCTCCGATTCTCCGATGCTTTTCAGGGATACGTCCTGTTCCATAAATGCATCCTGTAATTCCTTGTATGCAGCTTCATTGAGATAAAAACATTTCTCTCCGTCCTGATCTGTAATCCCATATACCTTCTGCAAATACTCCCTCGAAAGTTCCTGAAAAGAAGATGAAACCTCAACACCTCGATAACGCAGATTGATCTCCCCTGTTCTGCCATCACTGACTGCAAGTACATCAGAAACACCATCCCATCCCTGTTTTCCGCCTGCATTTGTCTTTGTATTTACGATCTGGTATTCAACCGGGCTGTGGATCTCACGATACATCTTCACCCCATAATAACATGCCCGTCCAAAGCAGATGACACCAACACATACCATTACAAACCATATCTTGACTGCATCATTCTGTTTTCTAAGCCTTCGGAACTCTCTTATTTTCATTCTGCATCCTCTTTTACATCCACTGCTGTTTCCACCTTGCGTGACCATCTGTATCGTAGTATAAATAAGGTAATTCCGGCTCCAATGATAACCACGATCACTGCGATCAGAATCCACCATTGTGTTGTATTATCTACTGTCTCTTCCTGTTTTTCCTCATTTAACGGAGATAAGATCGAAGTCTCAAATGTCTGCTCTATCGTTGCTTCCGTTCCTGTTTCATCCTCATAATAAACCGTAATGGTTCCGGTTGTTTTTCCGTACAGACTTTTCCCGGACTTTCCCTCCGCAGTCAGTTCTGTACTGCCGGACATGGCAGTTCCTGCCTCCATATCCCCGATAAATGCTGTCTTACTCGCAGAAATTCCATCTGCTTCAATTGTCGCACGCACGTTATATATTTTTCCCCGTCCAAGGTTCATCACCTGAATATCGGTTGCGATCGTCTCTCCGATCTGAATCTCTTTGGGAATCGACACCTTATCCAGTTCTACCTTCATAAGCTGATCGACTGTAACCGGAACCGTTCCCTGTGCTGTATAAGTATTTCCCTTTGCATCTGCATAATCCATTGTAACCGGAATCACATATTGCCCCTGTGCAACATCTGCCCGGACACGGAATTGATACGATACGGTTTCCGTTTTTCCGACCCCGATCTGCTCCACATAAATACTGTCTGATGGACTCTCTAACTCAAATTGTTCCGCTGCCCCCAACGTCACTAACATGTTTTTCGCAATATCCTGTTTGCTGGTATTTTTAAGATTCAATTCAACCTGAACCGAATCGCCCGGACAGATTGTATCTTTTGAAAATGTAACGGTCTCAATCATGACTTTCGGTGCAAATGCCGGTGCTTCCGTCGAAGCAGAATCTCCTGTATCCACCGTTTCTGTCGTTGCACCCTTTCCATCCTTGATCGTAATATATACATTAAAATCCTGTTGCAACTCATTTCCATTTACATCCTGCGTCTTTACCGTGATCGTGACCGGATAGCTTCCATTCTGCCGGTCTTTCTTTAGCTTTAACGAATACACGACCAGATAACTATCAATGGATTTTCCGTCAGATATCGTGTGGCTTTGCAGCTTGACATCTTTTTCAAAATTCTTTCTCTCAAACGGACAGTTTTCCATTTCCCCCAGCGTAAGACTTGTCTTAATCCGATTGTCCTTCAGCTCCACATTAGAAAGCAGCGGGAGCACCACCTTAACCGTTCCCTTTTTTACTTTTGGTACATAACCCTTTGCATAGGTCTGATCCATTCCATCATATAAATGATTATTGTCAATATACAATGCATTTTCTGTCGCCCCGGTCTGTTCCGAAGTTTCTTCCTTGTCCGTTCCCGTTTCGGTTGCCTGCACCGTCCATCCACCAAATGTCAGTGTAACCAGACACACTGCTATCATCCACATACTTATCCATTTCTTCATTTGCCTTTTCGCTCCTCTTTCCATGTAAGATCCATTACATCGTCACATAATTCCTCAATATCCTGTGCATTGTGGCTTGCCAGAAGAATGGCTTTACCATCTGCCTTTAACTGTTTTAGCAATTCCCGGATCTCTACCACTCCGTAGCGGTCTAAGCCGTTAAACGGTTCGTCTAAGATCAGGATATCGGGATTTTCCATGATTGCCTGTGCAATTCCTAACCGTTGCCGCATTCCCAATGAATATTTTGAAACCGGCTTTTTCATGTCCGGATCTAATCCGACCTTTTGCATTGTTGCCCGAATCTCTTCTTTGCCAATCCGTGCTTTCAGAGATGCTAATATCTTCAGATTCTTGTATCCGGTCAGATTCGGTAAGAATCCCGGTGTCTCAATGATCACACCAAGATGATCCGGGAAATCCACATCTTTACCGACACGTTTTCCATTGACCTCGATCACTCCGCAATCACATTTTAAGAATCCACAAATACATTTCATCAGTACCGTTTTGCCACTTCCATTATTGCCAACAACTCCATAGATCTGTCCCTCCGGAATGGTAAAACTAATATCCTGTAGCACCTGTTCTTTTCCAAATGCCTTATATACATGACTTACTTTAATTCCTTCCATCCTGTTTTCCTTTCTATCGTTTCACAGTTCCCGTAAATTGGAATGCATAATTTCTTATTTTAAGAAACGAACACACTGATAACATAAAGCTGACTCCTGCAAAGAACAGATATGACGTTGTAAGCTTTGGCAGATTATCATATCCAAAATTGTGCATATAATAGGTTGCATGATTAAGTGGTGATATCCACCCGTAAATGATATTTGCAAACCGGATATTATCAAGTGATATTCCAAACCACTGTGCAACAATGTCCGGACTCAGCAAAATCCCAATACCGGTAAAGATCACGCCACCGATCATTCCTGCATTATTTCTACACAAATTTAAAAACAAGATAACGCTCGCCATACTGACTGCATAACCAATCATCAAAAAAAAGATATGCATGGTACATTGATATGGATTCGTCAGCTCCAATACCTTCACATATGCCGGTATTGCAATCGTCCGTCCAATATCCGAATATCCCAAAACGGCTGCGGTCTTACTCCATAGATTTGCCGGATAGGAATACTTTGCAGATAATATCACGGTCGAACACAGAATAAAAAATACCAGTATGACCGTTGCTCCGATCAAATACACGATCTGCCCTGCCAGCCATGTAAACCGGTCTGTCCGGATCATATAGTATGGTACTTCGTTTGACAGATTGGGCATATCTGCAAAAAGCAGCAATAACAGCAAAGAGATCGTCATAACAGACTGCGCATCACCAAATGTCCAGATAAACGGCTCCAATCCCTGTAAAGTCGTATTGTGCTGTTCGGCAAATTGAATCACCTTGTCAGATAACAGGAAACTGCATACAAATGCAAGCAGAAAGCACAAAATAATCTGTGGATTCCGGTGCCATTTTCTAAAATTAGAACCTGCTGTCAGCAGAATCTGTCTCACTCTATACACGCTCTATGCACCTCCAAAGTATTTCATAATATATCATTGCAAGAATGATCAGCAGACCTCCACAAAGTATCAATATTCCACCATGATCAAATACCCAGGTATGCTTCGGCAGAATCCATTCTTCCGGATCGATACAATATAATTCGGTGAAGTATCGTTCCTTCACGATCACAAGCAGATAAAACAATACAAACGATCCGCCATATGCAACATAACGGCTTTTCGACACCGCCGCAAGAGAGGC
>ERZ779681.316-NODE-316-length-17704-cov-1.9307_pt1 | contig 17704 bp, 14 predicted proteins | sample MGYA00511905_ERZ779681 | MGnify/ENA primary metagenome ERZ779681 (study PRJEB29588, sample SAMEA2144578) | human gut metagenome | biome: human gut; feature: human-associated habitat; material: faeces | place: Denmark | collected 2008/2010 ... | reverse complement strand
TTGATCCATCATACAACGTTGCATTGTTGTTGATAAGATTTCTTTTGATTTTTCAAGTGCATCTTCCTTTATTTTCGCTTCATTTTCACGAATTAATTGCATTTGTTCTTGAGCCAAATCATGCTTTAGTTGGTCTAACAACATATTTTTAGCATCTTCTCTTGACATGCCTGCAATTCGTTCCAATTCTGTTATTTGTTTTTGGATTGTTTCTGCCAAATAATTTTCTTTTTGTTCAAGTTCTTCTTCTTTTTTATCTAATTGAGATTCTTTATCTACAACTTCTTGGATTTTGTTCTCCAGTGTGTCTTCGCGTCTTGTTAATTTGTTTTCAAGGTTGTTTAGTTCTCGTCTTCTTTCTCTCTCATCTTCGTTAATCTTTTCGCGTTCTGCTTGCAACGCTTCTTTTGCTTGAATTAACGCTTCTTTTCTGATTAAACCATCTTTTTCAGCCTGCTCTTTTTCAGCCTTAGCCCATTCTTGCTTTATTTTGTTATAACGGACTTGTACAAAGGCTATACCAATCAATAGAGCTACTGCTACAATCAATAAAATGATTGACAAATTGCTCATAAAGCACCTTATCCTTTTCTATTTTTTTATTTATACGCAACGGCTCGGCACATATAACCTACCGAACATACTCAAATATTAAATTCAAATAATTTTCATCGCATATATTTTAAAAAAATTTATCTACTACATCTGTCCTAATCATACCATATAATTGTTTATTTGTATATAGGTTTTAGTATTAAAAAAGCACCCAAACAAGTCTGTTTGAGTGCTTAAATAGTTTGTAACTACAAAGGTTATGAATAAGGGTCTGTTGCCTTGTTAATACTAACCTGTAGTTTTGGTGCTCTTGTTGTCGTAGGAGCTTGCTTGATAATAAGCTTGTTTGTTCCGTCATTAATAACACGAGGCACGCTTGCCGTCATAGGTTTTACAGAACCGTGAGAAGATATTGCTACAGGAGCAGGTGTAATTTTGTGGTGCTGAGGTTGTGTAACAACCGGTTTCTTAGCAACAGTAACAGCCCCAGGGGTTGCTTTAATTTTATGGTATTCAGCCATAGTTTTTGCAACATATCCTCTTGTGCATGGAGGTGCACAATGGTGCTTAATAATATAAGCAGGTCCTGCATTATATGCAGCTAATGCTAACTCTGTTGAGCCAAACATTTTGTACATCATCTTGTAGTATAAAATACCACCTCTGATGTTGTCTGATAAATGATAAGGGTTTACTCCCAATTTTGCCGCTGTTGACGGCATAAGTTGAAATACCCCAACGGCACCATATGCACTTCTTCTTGAGTGGTTGTAACCTGACTCAACTTTTGCAATAGATAATGCTATTGCAGGGTCAACGCCTAGAGCAACGGAGTGTCGCACTATAGTGTTCTTCACATGGTTTACGGGTACTTCAGAAGCATTGACTTTCGTAGACAGTAGCATCACTATCATAGTAGTGAAAAGTACTAGTTTTCTAATCATCTAAATCCTCTTTAACTTTGTAAATTGCAACTCCGAAAAAGATTCGCTTTCTGTAGTTAACTACTCTACTGAATTAGAATCAGCCGGAAAGTTATTCATATAATTATAATATTACAAAAAGATTACATTTCAAGTTTTACTGTAAATGTGGGTGTCGTTTATAGGGTGCAAATACAATAATAGCTTGATTGTGAAGAAATGTTACAGGTACACTTATTCGGGGGTAGATTTTTGTAAACAGGATATATATTAAATATCTTTGCGTGATTTTGTTATATACAAAAGCCCGAAATTCATTTTTTGAATTTCGGGCTTACAAATCTATATTTTTTAATTTATTTTTGTTGAGATTGGTTCAAGAAACTTTTATATGAATCTTGCATTGATGAAATTGCTTTCTCCATTGCTTGAAATTTCGCTTCTAAGCTAGATTTATAATTAGCAATAGATATAGTCTGTTTTTCAATTTTTGTATTCAGTTTTGTGATTTCAGATTTAACTGAATTTGTAGCCGTTGAAAAATAGCCATTACTTGCAAGAGAATCGCTGATGACTGAACCTAATTTAGAGAATATTCCATCTTGTTGAGATGCAGTACCCATTATGACTTTTTTAACACCATCAGGGTCTTCTTGTAGAGTTTTTTTGAGCGCATCTTCGTCTAGTTCAATTTTTGAAGTATCAGCAGATAGAGAAGCACCTGCTTTTGCTGTAGATACACCTATTTGACTAAGCATTGAGAATGAATCATCTTTGTTGCCAGTAGATGATGTAATCAATTGTCTTAATGAGCGTTTTACAGAATTAAGGGTTGTGTCACCATATAATTCTCCACCTGATTTTGTTAATTCATCAAGCTTATCCATTAATGTATTATATTGGTCAACTACATCTTTTACTGCACTAACAACTTGTGAAGTATCTTGTGATACATCTAGTGTTGTGTTGCCGGTTTCTTCAGTATTTACACCTTTAAGCGATAATGTAACACCTTCTAGTCTTGATATGTCACTTGTTACAGTGTTAGAAGATGATATTACTTGTGTTCCATTAATGTACAATATAGCATTATCACCAAGGTTTTGGTTATCTGTTTTTAAAGCTGTTTGGTTAACTGTGCCGTCAGCGTTCCAAGTTGATTCGGTAAAGCCCATTACATCAGTAAAGTTGCTTGTACCTGCTTCAACATTTACATAGGATTGACCTTCAACAGTTGATGTTAATACTAATTTGGCATTGGCATTATCCCAATACGCTGTTGCTCCAGCTTTTTCGCTTGAGTTGATTTGAGAAATCAAACCAGAAATAGTTGTATTAGCATCTATTTTAAATTCTTGATCTCCGATAGTGAATGTACCTTCTTTAACAGTTAATTCACCATCTTTACCTGAAAAAAGACCTGATTCTGTAATTTTAGATGCTGTTGTAGCTTTGTACATTGCAGAAGTTGATTTATATGTACCATCTTCTTGTTGTGAAATTCCTAATAAAGATTTGATATTAGAGGTGTCGTTAGTTGCACCAACTAATAATTTTGATGTTCCGTTAGAAGCTTTTAAATTTAGCATGCCATCAGTGTCGATAGAAGCATCAACACCTGCTGTACTTAGTCTAGATTTTAAATCTTGAACAGTATCGGTTTTTTCAATATTTATTACTTTTTTAACACCATCAACATAAACTGTCATTGAGCCTTCTTTTATGCCCAATGCAGAAAGTGATGTGTTATCGTCTGCAACTGCACTTACTGGTTTGTCAGAGCTTGCAGTTGTTTTGGTTGCAAGTTTTTCAACTTTTATATCGTAATTTTGTCTTGCTGCACTTTTTGTAACTGTGGCAGTAAATATTTTATCATTTGATGAAGTTGCTGTATTATTAGCAAACAAATCCATAGATGAACCGAATTTTGCATCGGTAAGTTTTTCTATAGAACTTCTTAAAGAACTAAAAGAAGCTTGTAAAGTAGAAATCGTAGACTGCTTTTTTTGAGCAGTTTCAAGATTTGCTTTTATACTCGTTAATGTTGTTTGTTTTACTGAAACAAATGCTTCAACCCAAGAATTTGTATCAAGTCCTGAGCCCAAACCGCTGAATGTGATTGTAGGCATATAAAAATCCTTTCATTAAGTGCCTATCTGCTATATTTATTATATATTATGTGCAACATGTTTTCAACCCTAAAACATAGAATTGTTAAACATTGTTACTACATTTTATCAAAATTTTACAACAAACATCTCATCTTTTAGTATGAAAAAGTTTTTTTATGTCATTTATAATCAATTTAATTTCTTCTGAAATGTCATTTTCTGATGAAATTTGTTGTTTTACAAGGTGTGCAAATTCTGCTTTTTTAAACTCGTGCAAGCCTTTTTCTTTAAAAATTTCTTCCAGAACTTTTACCATTGGTTCATCTTTTGAAATATCTTCGATTGATATTGTTGCAAAGTTTTTAAGGTCAGAATTAATGGTTTTTAAAATCAACGGTTTAGTTAATAAATCTTCAAACTCCCCACTGTTCAAGAGATAGACGATATCTGATTTCCTTAGTTTTTTGTTGATTGCATTTACATTATCAACAGCATCTTTATCTAATAAAACAAAAATCGGAAATTTTAGTTCTTCTGATAAAGAATAATACAATTTTACAACTTGATTTTTGCCGCCTGCAGGTAGAATTTTTATACCGTTTTTGAACAAATCGAATCCTAAAACTTTTGCAAATTGTGGGAGTAGGATTTCTTCTGTTATACCTTCAACAATAACGACACCTTCTATAGGGAACAAAAATCCTTTTTCTTTTCTTTGTTTTTTGCCAAAGTCATTGTTTTTCAGCGACATTAGCCATTGTAAATTTAATGCCTCTGGCGAAGATAAAAGCTTGATTGCAGATTTATAATTAAGTTTGTTGTCTAGGAGTTTGTTTATATCGTCGTTGTTATTGAATAATTTGTTTTCGTATTCTTTTAAAATTTGGTTGATAGAATAATCGTCTGATTGTTTTTCAAAAGACGAGTTAAAAATCTCAACTGCAATATCTCTTAATGAGTCGTAGCTCATACAGTCCAATTCAGCTTTTTTGATTTTAGGTTCAATTAAATTTGAAACAATAATATCTTTGAATACTCTAAGATATTTTTCTTCGGTAGGTTTAAATCTTGTCAACCTATCAATAGAGATTATTATTTGTTTTTCTGATAGTTTCTTGAATTTCATCTTAACCTTTTTTAATATTTATAGCTCAAATACGCAATTTTTTAAAGTAATAGGTTTTTATATAGGTATGGTAAGTGTGAATTCAAATACTAATATTATGTCTTGTTACAATGTTGCTCCTCTAAAATGCAACACAAAGACAGCACAAACAACTTCTGCTCCTGCATTTAAGGGTAGTCAGATATCATTTGGTGCAGGTATTAATACTACTAATATTCGCACTTCGTTGGCAACAAAAGAAGAAAAAGAAAAATATAATACAGTAGCGCACTTACTTAATAAAGAAGACAGAAGGCTTTTGGATTACAGTTTGAAAACAGGTTTGTTGTTGAATAACAATTCAAACGATAAATCGTCTGTGTTGGATAACTTGTACAAAATAGGTACAACTCAAAGAGCTGACGGACTTGATAACAAAAAGATTCTTCAAAGCACCTTGACCTCTATTGCGAATCCTTATACGATTACGCAAAAATTCGGTGATATTCCTGAAGAATACAAAAATGATGTAATTAATAAACTTACAAATAATTCCCAAAATCTAATAAAAAGAAAAGCAACTGAGATAGAGTTACAAAATTTGTTCTCGGGTTGTTGTGTTGCAGCATCTGAACAATTTAACCTTGCAAGCAAACAACCTGCAGAATATGCAAGGTTTGCAGAAGGGCTTTCTTCACCACAAAAAAGCGTAAGCAAAGATATAAAATTGAATAGTCTTTCAGAAAACACAATGGACGCAATTTGGTTGTTAAATTCGTTTGAAATCCCATATACAGCAAAAGATTTTAACACTGCAAAAGTCAAATTAGCTCCTGATGATAATGCTTATATAAGAGCGAAGATTCAACAAAATTATCAAGATAATCAAGAACGTTCATCTGTTGATGTTTTGATGCAGTCAACATTTATGAATGTAGCTTCTCAACAAACTTATAACTCATTGAACGACAAACGAGCAGGCAAGTTTAGTAATGAAGATAGTGGTTTGATAGATTATGAAAAGACCTTCTTGGAATCTGTAGTGGAAGATAAGAACACAATGTCAGTGACTTATCAAAATGTAGATGAAAACCAAACTATTGTCGGGTATGCAACTGATTATGATACTGTTAAATCTCAACTTTTAGAAACATTAGATAGAGGCAATAATATAATTATTGGTTATACATTGGCAGATTCTTCAAACAAGATTATAGGTGCTCACGAAATTACAATTACAGGACACAAAACAGCACCAAACGGTGATTTGATATTTGTATGTAATGATACAGATGATGATGTTTCAGAACCTGTTGAATATCCTGCAACATACTTAATTCCAAAGATTCACCATGCCGGACTTCCTGAAGATATTGCGATGAGAAACATGGATAAAACAGAAACATGGAAATACAATATCAGAGAACTAAACAATAAACATGTTGCGTAGAGTTGTTTTGTTTTGAAGTTAATAGGTTACTAAGTAATTAAGTTACTAAGAATAATTTTCTGTCATTGCGAACGAAGTGAAGCAATCCGGTAAAATATCACTGTTTCACACTTGAGGAAATTCAAGACTTTTGTTATTTATATATTCACTTGCGTTCATATAAATTTTCTAAGTTTTCAGAATGACGGCTAATTTTACAAGTAAAAACAATTCAGGACAGTAGCGTAAGCTTTTCCGTCCGAAAGACAAAAAATATAAATATTTAATTCAGACATCTGTATTGTCTGAATTATTCCCTATCCTGCATAATTATAGTATAATGACTGTGACATTATAATATAATATAGGAGTTATAATTATGTTTTGTCCAAGATGTGGAAAAGAGATTAAAAATAACCAAAGATTCTGTGTGAATTGTGGTTATGATTTATCAGAAGAAATAAATACAGAGAAACAAGATGATTTTTATAAAAAGAAATCATATTACAAAAAACCTCTTGAAAAGAAGAAGTTTGATATCAACGATATCAGGTTTGATGTTATTACAGGATTTCTTTTCAAGGTCTTTTTGACAGTAGTCGTTATAGGTGCAGGAGTTATTGGTCTAAAATTGGCAGCAAATTATTTGCCTGCAGATGCTATAGGCAACGACCGAGCAAAATACGAAATGTATATGGAAGACCCTTCTTCTATTCCTGAATTGACACAACCTGAGACTTTGCAGGATTTGATTAAAAATCTTAAAGATGTACAAACCTTCTTAGCTTTGTATCTAAAATATTCAGATGATTCAGAAGAAGATAAAGCAAAAGTTTTTGATAATTATAGAAAACAACTTCTAAAAATAGAAATGTTCTCAAACGATAACCTTTTGAAAGAGGATATTAAAAACTCACTTCCTCAAACTAAAAAGGACTTCAATAAATGTGCAAAATATTATAACAGATTACTTTCACCGGTTGGGTTGAAAATTGTTTCTGATACTGCGTATGCAAAATATCATTTGGAAGAAGATTACAGATTTACATACAAAAAATTCGGTGCTTATGTTTCACCTGACATGAAGTCATATTTGTATTTGCGTGCAAAACATAATAGCGAATTCTTAGAAAACGGTGGTTTTTTGTCAGTAAGCCCTAAAGAAATGAATAAACGTATTTCTGATTATGAAAAATTCATGCTTCATAATGCTGATTTTGCACAAATAAATGAAGTAAGAGATTACTTGTATTATTATACTTTCGGCTATATCTTTGCTGCCGATAGGCAAGAGATGAAAGCAATTACTCACAACACATACAAAAAATGGGATAAGAAATTTATTAAACAAAATAAATCATCTCAACTTAACCCAATATTCAGCAAAATGGTAACTTCTGCAAACGGAATTTCACCTAACCAGTTTGATAGTTTGTATCCTTATGAGTATGAAAAAATGCTAAACTCAATCAGACCTCAAAGTGGGGATTTGGAAGATATTTTCTCTGATATCAGAAAATCTGTTATGAAAGAAATGTCAAATGTCGGCTACAAATATGTCTATTCACAAGCAGAAGGTATGTGGCAACCTTTTAGTGACAATGTAAAAATTACAAAAGATTCATTGTTGCTTGCAGATAATGGACAAGGTGGGTTTGATGTTTATAACAATAAATTCAAAAAAACAAACCAAGTTCTTAACCTTGACCCTAATTCAAAAATAATGATAAAAAGAGGACAATTATTATCATATAATCCTCAATGCTTGCAAATTTCAAAGGTTGATTATACTTACGGAAGTTTCTCAACGAAAGTTATCAGCTCAAAAGAAATCAGACAATATTTCCCTGATGTTTTAATAATCAATGTTGATAATATCGGAATGAGTCCTGTCCAAGTTACAAAGACTACTGAAAAACAATCTTATATGTTAATATCACATGCCGGCAGTAACTTTGACGGTTATACTCTAAACGCTGATGTGCCTGTTCAACAAGGTGAATTGAGTAATATCTTTACTATTAATTCTACAAACACCGTAAATGTTGAATGGTTACCAACATCAGGTGACGGCAAGCAGTATTATATAGTGTTTGTAACTAATATGCCTGAGCAACCAAAAGAAGATACAAACGCTCAACAATCTCCACAAGCGCAAACTCAAGCTCCTGCAACGACTTTGCCATAAGGTGGAAAATAAAATATAATATAAAATAATAGGGCTTCTATTTTAGAAGTCCTTTTATTTTGTAATTTGTTTTGTCTGTTGTTGATTAGTTTTTGTGCTTGTTGGAGTGTTTTCGTTATCTCTACCTTGTTTTATTGCATTTGCAAGACCAACGGCTCCGGCAATCAACAATGCTGTTCCTGCATAGGTTTTCCAAGCCTTGAAATAACCGGTTTTAAGAGTAGATAGTTGTTTTGTACTCAAATGCTTTTTAGCCATTTTGATGCCGTCGATTGAGGCTAACCCTTCTTCAAGTACCAATGGAATATAACTTGCAAGAGTTAGTTTGCCGGCATGGTTAGAAACAAAATCTAAAGTTTTTTCTGTTTTTGTTTTATCTTTTTGAGGTTTTGTTTTATCTGTTTTGTGGAACATTGCAATTCCAAGAGCAATAGGTGCGACGAGAGAAACTCCCATTGGAGTTATATTCTTTGATTTTACAAGCAGTTTCATTAGTAGATTTTTGCTGTTATAGTGCTTTGCATGACCAATTTCATGAAAAATTCCAGATGTTGCAAAAACATCATTTACAATTACTGAGTTAGATTTCTCGTGAAAGCAAGCATTACAGCCGTTTTGAAGTATCATTTTTATCTTTTTTACAAAGAATTTAGGTTTTTCTGTTTTGAAAATATTATCCAATTTGCCTTGTGACTCAGGCGTATTATTGGCAATTAATATATGGACTCCTTTATCAGCCAAGCCTTCATTTTTTATGATTGTTTCAGCAACTCTTTTTGTGTTTTGGAAAGTATCAATCGGAGGAAAGATATTGTTTGTTACGCCTTGTAACATTGGGATAGTATCTTTTGATATCGGTTTTAGTGTATCGTAAAGCAAATAAGCTGTTGGAGCAATACCTACAGTAGTTCCAATGGCTGTTCTTATATAATCTTCTTTTCTACTTTGACCTACACTATTCATACTATATAAAAAACTCTTTTAAGAAGTTTTTTGACATAATGTAACTAAAATTTTACATAGTGAGGTCTATTTAGATTCTTCGGTCAAAGATTCTTTATTTACAGGGCTTTTTGTAATAACAACTCTAGTAACTCTTGCACCTTCAACTTTTTGAACAGATATTTTTAAACCTTGTTCAGGAACTTCTACCGTATCACCAACTTGTGCAATTCTACCAAGTATTTTAACAACCAATCCACCTATGGTTTCAATATCTTCATAGTCAAAATCATCTTCTTTGATATCAAAGAACTCTGCAATTTCGTCTAATCTCATCATTGCATTAGCTACATAAGTGTTTTCGCCAACTTCTTTGATATCAACTTCTTCTTCTGTATCAAATTCATCTTGAACTTCGCCGATGATTTCTTCCAAAACATCTTCCAATGTGATTAAACCTGAAGTTCCACCAAACTCATCGACAACGATAGCCATTTGTCCATGGCGCTTTTTAAATTCCTTCATCAAGTTATCAAGAGTCATTGTTTCCGGAATCAACATCAATGGTCTTATTAATTTATCAATGTTAAATTCATTGTTTCTTAGTTTTGCTGCATACAAATCTTTAACATGGATAAAACCTAAGATTTTATCAATATTTTCTTCATATACAGGGTATCTTGTGTATTGGTTTTCAAGAGTGATTTTATTCAATTCATCATAAGTAATGTCTTCTTTATCAATACAAGTCATATCAGTTCTTGGAATCATAATTTGTTTTGCAGTCAAATCAGAGAATTTGAACATATTATGCAACATTTCTGCTTCTGTTTGGTTTAATACACCCTCGTTATAACTAGCATCTACAATCATATCAAGTTCCTCAGTAGAGTGAACAAGAGGAGATTGAGGGGCATCAATACAACATAATTTTAATAACTTGCTGTTACAAGTTGCCAAAACCCATACAAAAGGCTTGAATAAAACTTCAAAGAAGTTTATTGGTCTTGCGCAAAATAGTGCAAATTTTTCAGGATATTGTATTGACATACATTTTGGTAATTGTTCCCCAAGAAGTACATGCAAAAAAGTTACCAAAGCAAATGAAATAGGAACTGCTATTGCGTGCGATGTCATAGAAACATTTATGGTTGGGAATAAAACAATTATTTTTTCAATAATTCTTACAACAGTTGCTTCGCCAACCCAACCTAAAGCGATACTTGCAATAGTGATACCCAACTGGATTGCAGCAAGCATATCGTTCATATTATCAACAGTCTCAAGAGCGATTTTTGCCGTAGAATTACCTTCATTAGCCAACTGTTCTAATTTGGTCTTTCTAACTTTTACGAGGGCAAACTCTGAGGCTACAAAAAAAGCATTTGCAAAGATTAATATTGCAACTACAAAAATATTCAATAAAATACTCTGGTCCATTTACCTCTTAAAATCCTTATATTATCTATATTAATTTTATAATATAAATCCTATTTTATCAAGTTATTTAATACTAATACTGTAATCGGCAGATATAATATTTTCAAGTTCTTGCAACAGGTCTTGTTCAGGAACTCGTTTTATAATTTCACCTTTTTTAAAGATATATCCTTCGCCTATCGCACCTGCTATACCATAGTCTGCGTGAGATGCTTCCCCAGGACCATTAACAGGACAGCCCATTGTTGCTATAGTGATTGGCAAATCAAGGTTTTTGAATTTTTCTTCAACTCTTTTAGCCAAACCTATTAAATCAATTTGTGTTCTGCCACAAGTCGGACAAGATACAAAATTAATTCCTCTTTCTCTTAGTCCTAATGCTTTTAATATTCCCCAGCCTGCATAAACTTCTTCTATAGGGTTTTCTGTCAGAGAAACTCTTATTGTGTCGCCGATACCTTCTGCCAATAATGTGCCGATACCGACAGATGATTTTATTAAGCCACCTTTTAATGTTCCTGCTTCGGTTACACCTACATGCAACGGATAATCAACTTTTTGCGCAATCAGTCTGTATGCTTCAATAGTTGTCATAACATCAGAAGATTTTAACGAAATTTTCATCGTATCATAGTCTAAATCTTCTAATATCTTGATATGGTTCATAGCACTTGCAACCATTTTTTCTGCAAGAGTCATATCTTCTCTGGCTTTTAGTTCTTTTTCTAAAGAGCCTGCATTAATACCGATTCTGATTGGAACATGGTTTGTTTTTGCAAGATTAACAACTTTTTCTGTGTGTTCTCTTTTACCGATATTCCCAGGGTTAATCCTAAGTGCGTGGATACCGTTTTCGATACATTGAATTGCTAATCTGTAGTCAAAATGAATATCAGCAACCAATGGAATATCAGTTCTTTTTACAATTTCTTTTATTGCTTCTGCTGCATCTTTGTTCAAAACTGCAAGTCTTGCAATTTCACAGCCAGCATCAGCAAATTCTTTAATCTGGCGAACTGTAGCTTCAATATCTCTAGTATCTGTGTTGCACATAGACTGAACAGATACAGGAGCGCCACCACCGATTTTTACATTACCTATACAAATTTGTTTTGAGTTTCTTCTTTTTATCATATAATTAATTGTACAACGAAGAGGTGAAAAATGAAAATAGCAATTTTATCAGATATCCATGGAAATATGATTGCATTGAATGCAGTTATGGACGATATTCAAAAGAACGGTTGTGACAAAACTTTTTTCTTGGGTGATTATGCCCTTGCCGGCCCTGAACCTGCACCGACTGTTGATTATTGTATGCATTTAAACACATACAATAATATCGAAATGATACAGGGGAATACTGATAAAATGATAGCCGAATATAATGATGAGATGTATAACAATTTATCAAGTGCAGCTCCGATTATGGCAAATGCTTTGAGAGAAGATGTAAAAATTTTAAACGATAACCAAAAAGCGTTTTTAAGAAATTTACCTCCATATAAACTTCTTACAGAAGAAGGTGTAAAAATCTTACTTGTACATGGTTCACCTCGCAGAAACAACGAAGATATTTTGCCTGACACTCCACCTCAAGAGGTGGAAGAAATGGTTAAGGATTGCGAAGCAACAGTTATTTTATGTGGACATACTCATATCCCTTGTGGCTTCCAAACTTTGAGTAAAAAGACCGTTATTAATGTCGGCAGTGTCGGTCGTCCGTTCACCGAAAATCCAAAATCTTGTTATTTGATTCTTGATATAAATGACGGCAAATTTGTAATAGAACACAAATTCGTAAGATATGACAATAGAAAAGCTGCTGATATTCTTGCAAAAAGAACATTTGAAGGCGCAGAAAAGCTTTCGGAAGTTTTGATTAACCCAAAAGAAAGACATTTTTAGGTAATATTTTTTAATATTAGTGTTTATCAGCAAAAACTTGATTGACATGTAGTTTTAAAGGACGGAGATTTTTGTATCTATCTGGAACGTGGTAAAAACAACATGTGGCAATCATTGATTTTTGAGTATTTGGACAAGCCTGTAAAGACTCTTGAAGATGGTACTTTTGAGATAAAAGTATATAAACCTTCGTATGTTGCAGGCAAAAATAAAGGTATATCTCTACCTTTAAAGAGGATGTGAATGAAGATAAACTGTTAGAGAATGTAAGTGTTTCTATGTTTCCTGAAAAATTACAAACAGTAACAGGCAAAATCTCTTGTAACAGAACGCAATACGAACAATTCGGCGACAGACTTCAACAAGTTGCCTAAAATCCAAAAGCAATCACTGTTCATGAATGGCATCTGTTATTAGTTTTAATATTTCCAACTAAAATATAATAGAAACTTGTAAAATAATTGTTATAATGAATATATGAATACTCAAACAAAACAATTATTTACGAATGTTGCAGCTTTCCCGGAGAATGAAAATTGGGAAAAGAATATAAGTAGGATTGGAAAGTTTTCTGCGAATAATGAGTTTGAAATTCGTTCGGAGTTTGAACGAGATTACAACCGTATAATAAACTGTTGTGCATATAGTCGTCTAAAGCACAAAACTCAAGTGTTTTTCGCAACGGATAATGACCATGTATGTACGAGAATAGAACATGTTAATTATGTAGCTTCTATTTCCAAATCTATCGCCAAATATTTAGGATTAAATACGGAGCTTGTAGAAGCAATATCTTTAGGACATGATTTGGGACATTCTCCGTTTGGACACCATGGCGAGAGAATAATAATAAAAATCATGGAGGAAGAAGGCTTTAGATACAAGTTCTGGCATGAATACAATAGCTTGAGATTTGTAGATGAGGTTGAAACTTTGCCGAACCAAGAAGGTTGGAGCGAAAACTTAAATTTGACTTATGCTGTTAGAGACGGAATTGTCAGTCATTGTGGAGAAGTTGACGAGAATGCTCTTATTCCCAGAAAAGAATTTATAGATTTAAGAGAGATTAAAAAAGGACAGTATATGCCTTTTACTTATGAAGGGTGTGTAGTAAAAATTTCTGATAAAATTGCTTATTTAGGTCGAGATTTGCAAGATGCGGCATTGTACAACTTTTTTGATAAAAATGATTATTTAACATTAAGACAAATTGCAGAAAATATTGTCAAAGAAAAGGTAAAACTAAAAGAAATTAATACAACTTACCTTATGCACAAGTTTATTCTTGATTTGTGTGAGAATTCTACACCTGAAACCGGTTTGAATTTTTCTCAAGAAAATTATGAATTAATGCGACAAATAAAAAAATTCAATTTTGAAAAAATTTGTATGAATAGAAGATTAAAGCCATTTATGGAATATGCAAATTTGGTTTTGAGGACACTTTATAATTTCTTGAAGGATTATTATGCAGATTTTAGTACGATAAGTAATCTTGCAAAAGATGCACCATATTATAGAACTATTATAAAGAGTTTTTGCGATTGGTTAATCAAGTATTCAAATATTGATACAAAGCAAAGAGTTAATAAGAAATACAAAAATAAGATTATTTATAACATGGAAAACGAAATGGATTATAAACAAGCAATTATTGATTATATTTCTAGTATGACTGATAAATTTGCTATAAAGGTATATGAAGAATTAATCACATTTTAATTTTTTTATGTCCTTGCTGTACATGTTAAATAATTAGTTGTAGTTATGTTAATTCTTTTTCCATATTATTAGCAATTTCACCAGCTTTTTTTAGTTCAGGTGGCAGATTTTCCATTGAACCAAGTGGTAAATATTCGTATCTTGTTGTTTTTAACTTAAACCATTCTTTTACTCCTTCAAAAAATCCTTTTTTGTGAGATTTATTTGTTTTAAGAGATTCTATAGGAATAGTTACATTTTTATTTGGATTATTAATAGAAAAAATTTTAAACATATCGCCATTTTTAGAATGTATATATTGTAAATCAACATTTTTATTTTTTGCTTGATTAACAATAAATTCCCCAAACGCCTCTACATCAATTCTGTTTGTACCATTAGACATATATTTTTTAAAATAAGGCATAGCAAATCTCGAAGGACTTCGAAACGCCATTCCAAAATTCACATTAGAATTTTGTGCTTGCATTTTAACACTCCAATATTATTACTTACACTACTACATACAGTATATAAGTGATAAAAGATATGAAAATTGCCTATAAATATATCTTATATTAAAAAAAATTTACATTTAGTTAGTTAAATTCTTAATAGCATTATATTCTAAGATCATTTCATCTAAAGCATCAGGGTTTTCTTTGCAAAATTGAATTGCTTCTTTTGCACCATCTTCGTTTGAATGTGTATTAATATATTGCATTATTTCTGTATGAATTTTTGATAAATAATCTTGAACATACATTTGTTCATCTTTGTCTAATGTTTCCAGGTAAGAATTTATCTCATTTTTAGAACCTTTTTTAGGCCCTTTTTCAATTAATTTCCCTAAAATTCTATGTTCTTCTTTTGAAAAACTAGAATTTTTGAATTTTATCATAGTTGCATTTGAAAGAGCACCCGCAATAAAAGCTAATCCAAGTCCACTTATACTATATTTACCATTACAAGATTCTTTAAAAAATTCTTTTGAGCTATCTTTAGTTCCTCCAATTACGCCAGCCGTTGTTCTTCCTAAAGCAAAACTCTTAATGAAATCGTTAGAAAATCTTATACCTGAATTATTTAAAGCTCTTTCACCAACATCGCTTTTCGAAATTACGTCAGCATATTTTTTTGCTATATCTTCATTTTCTAATACTGTTTTTTCGCCTTGTTTAAAGATTTTTGCTTTCAAAAATCCATCAAATAAATAACCAGCTAAAAATTCTATTGCAGCTGTTTGTGTCATAGATTTTAAAGATTCTAAATTGTTTTCATCAACCTCATCTGTAACTTTATTTGCTCCATCAATTACTAATGAAGAAATGGCATAAGAACTACCAGATTTAAGTCCTTCATTAGATAATAATGAGAATACAGTACTTGCAGAAGGAGTGTCTTTTAATACCGAGGTAATAGTATAAGGGACACTTTTTCCATAACCATAAAATATTGTTTCAAGCGCTCCAACACTACCCCTAACAGTTGATGATGCTGATTGAATACCTTTAGCAAATGCGAATTCAGGACAAATAGCCATGAGAGCTGCATATAATGCCATTTGTGCGACACCACTAATTAATGAACCTACAAAAAGTTGAGAACTGTTATATTTAGCAATTCGATTTACTAAATCTCCATCATCGCCTAATGCAGTTTTTCTTGATGTATCATAGTTTTCTTGTAAATCTTTTTCATAATCTTCCAGTTTTTCTATGTTATCAATACCTAAAGTTTCTTTTACATTTTGTTCAGATGCATTAATAATATTTTTAGAAAAATTACGCAAAAATTCTATAGGGTCTTTTCCTTGAGCTTCTAAATCTTTTAACATTGAGATAAAGTTATCTTTAGACATGCCTGTCAGAGAATAAAACATGTCATACATATTATCAAAAGCTTCACGAACTTTAGACTGATTGTATTTATCATCTTTAAAATTTTCATTTTGATTATTAGCATAATATTTGGCATATTCATTTACTGAATTATTCAAATTGCTTTTGATAAATTTGTAAGTTTGAATAACAGGTTCTTGATAATTATATTTTTGGTTTGTTTTTAAAAAGTTTTGTATTTCTTTTTCATCAAAATTTTTTTTACCTGTAAAATTCTTATACACTGCAAAAAAATCTTTACCCGCTTTAATTCCTTTAGGAGAATTATCTGCATTCATCATCATATATAAATATAGTTTTGCATCAGCAAGGATTTGGCGCATATTAGACATTGTATTAACTTCTCGAAATTCGCCAAGAAAATCTGCAACATGTTCTGCCCAGCCATAAGTTTTTGCATCATTATTTAAATCTTGTTCAGCTTGAGCTATAGAGGATTTTATAAAATCACAAAATTGAGTCATTGAATTGATGACTTCAGGGTTTGAGTATCTTTCATCTATTTTAGAAATTTCTTTATCGGTGAGAGGTTTATCTATTCTCCTACCAATTCTGGATAAAGATGTTGGAGAGCCTCCAGTCATCTTTGGAGTGTTATATTTTTTAGCTTTATTGGTAAGAGGTGTTGGTAAGAATGATATTTCATAAGTGTCTGAGTCAAAATGGAGAGAATTTGTCATAAATTCATTCCAAGCATCTTTTCCTTCATAACCATATTCTTTTGCTAGATTTTGTTTATGTTCTGCGCCTGTAGATGCTCCATAGTTGTACATAAGAATATATTTTTTATCTTGAGTCGCATATAGTTCAATGTCAATAATGATATCTTTAGGCTCACCATTGATATTAGCAACAATTGAAACAGATTTTTGGGAAAGAGGTTTTCCTACAGTTTTAACTTTTCTATGGACATATTGACTTTTTTTATCATTAACATTTTGCCGTTTTAAAAAATTTGTAATAAATCCGAATAAGTCTTCTGTTTTTATCGGGGTATTTTTATGTTTTTCATTGAAACCTTTAATAAATAAATTTGCTTCATCTATATCTATATAACCGTCTTTTTTTGATGCATCAATTTTACCGTCATAAGATTTTATATCATTAACAAGCTCTTGTAACTCGTTAGAATCTAAAATCTCTATTGAGTTTTTGTCAGAATTTTTCTTAGTATTGTATGCATCAAAAATTGACTTCATACCTTGTTCGGTATAAATGGTAGATTCTGAACTCGACAATTTTTTCTGAAGTTCATTTATCGAGATGCTATTATCGTTGTTATCATTACTTACACTATTTGTCATACGCCCTGTTTTAAATTTGTTATCATTGATAAAAGCGATACTTCGTACAATATTGTATGACGGCAAGTTTAATAAAAACTTTAGTAAAAATAAAAGTAATGTAAAATTATGTAAATATAATATATTGTTGTTTTAGAATTATTTTGCAATTTGCTATTCATGTAGGATAGAAATTTAACAGGATTGCGAGCCACGAA
>ERZ779681.313-NODE-313-length-17881-cov-1.90839_pt1 | contig 17881 bp, 14 predicted proteins | sample MGYA00511905_ERZ779681 | MGnify/ENA primary metagenome ERZ779681 (study PRJEB29588, sample SAMEA2144578) | human gut metagenome | biome: human gut; feature: human-associated habitat; material: faeces | place: Denmark | collected 2008/2010 ... | reverse complement strand
AAAATACCAGCAAAAGGTAAAACTGCTTCGCTCGGTAGTGGAATGTTACATGATTCAATAGCCATTAGCAAGCTAACACCCCAAGGTCCTAAAACAGTTATTATATGCTCCATTGTTTCACTTAGCCATAATAATAAACTATCAATCATATTTCACTCCCCCTGATTTTTTTATTTTAACCTTCGTCATTAAGGCTCAAAACTGCCATGAATGCTTCTTGTGGAACTTCTACTTTACCGACAGCCTTCATACGTTTTTTGCCTCGTTTTTGTTTTTCTAAAAGTTTGCGTTTCCTTGAAATATCACCACCATAACATTTATCAAGTACACTTTTTCTTAAAGCTTTGATGTTTGTACGGGCAATAACTCTACCACCTACGGCAGCTTGAATAGGAACTTCAAACAACTGTCGAGGAATAATCTCTTTTAATTTTGCAGTTAGTTTTTGTCCGATATAAAACGCACTATCTTCGTGGCAGATTACTGACAACGCATCAACAACTTCATTTGCTAAAAGGACATCAAGTTTTACGAGTTTTGAGCGTTTGTAATCAACAAATTCGTAATCAAGGCTCGCATAACCTTTTGAACGAGATTTTAATTGGTCATAAAAATCTGTAATAACCTCACTTAACGGTATATGATAGACAAGTTCTTGTCTGACCTTGTCTATATAGTGCATATTGATAAATATACCTCGCTTAGACTGAGATAAATCCATTAATGTTCCTACAAATTCGTTTGGTGTTATTATTGAAACTTTAACATAAGGTTCTTCTATATAATCTCTCACTTGTGCTGGAGGAAGATTTGCAGGGTTATCAATTTCTACAACCTCTCCGTCAGTTTTGTGAACTTTGTAGATTACAGATGGAGCTGTTGTTACAATAGACAAGTTGTATTCTCTTTCAAGTCTTTCTTGAGCAATTTCCATGTGTAACATTCCCAAGAACCCGCAACGGAAACCGAAACCTAACGCAGATGAGGTTTCAGGTTCAAATGTTATACTGCTGTCTGAAAGCTTTAATTTTTCTAATGCTTCTTTTAGTTCATGGTAATCTTCGTTATCAACAGGGTAAAGCCCTGAAAATACCATAGGTAAAGCTTCTTTATATCCAGGAAGTGGTTCTTTTGCTGGACGTTCAACGTGAGTAATCGTATCACCAACAAAACGTGTAATTTCTTTTATTGAACCTGCAAAGTAGCCAACATCACCACAAACGAGTTTTTTTACAGGAACTCTTGTCGGTGTTGAATACCCGAGTTCTACAATTTCATATTCTTTGCCTGATGCCAAAAACTTAACCTTATCCCCGAGAGCCATTTCCCCATCAACGATTTTGAAATAACAAAGTGTTCCCAAATATGGGTCATACGCACTATCAAATACTAATGCTCTTAGAGGCTTTTCAATAGTATCCTCTGGAGGTGGCATGTAGTTTACAATAGCTTCTAAGACTTCGTGAATATTCTCACCCGTTTTAGCACTAACAGGAATAGCCATTGATGCATCTATACCAAGAGTTTCTTCTATTTCTTCTTTAACTCTTTCTACATCTGCTGACGGTAAATCTATTTTGTTTATAACTGGAATAATTTCCAAATTTTGTTCAGCTGCTAAATATACATTAGCTAAAGTTTGAGCTTCGACACCTTGAGTCGCATCAACAATTAACAATGCACCTTCGCAGGCAGCAAGTGAACGAGATACTTCATAAGAAAAGTCAACGTGCCCAGGGGTATCAATCAGGTTAAGGATATAATCTTTGCCGTCATTAGCTTTGTAGTGCATTCTTGCAGAATTTAATTTGATAGTGATACCACGTTCTCTTTCGATATCCATAGTATCCATTAACTGATTTTGCATATCTCTTTGTGCAATAGTTTCAGTTGCTTCTAATAATCTATCAGCAAGTGTAGATTTGCCATGGTCAATATGCGCTATTATACAAAAGTTTCTAACATTATCTCTATATTTCATAAAACTATTATAGCTTAAACATATTTAGAGTTTGTAGAAATTTTAAATTCATCAAAATTATGTATATTTATCTAAGTAATTTATTCAATAAGAGCTTTTGAAAACACCTTTTGATATTTCAAGTTCATATGTATTTTAAAATCCAAAGGTCAATTTAGATAGTCTGTGTTATTATAAATGTATGGATATTAGGGAATTATCGTTAAAAGCCCTTGAGTATGACAAGGTTATATCAATTCTTTCAAGTTTTGCAAAAACAAAGCTGTCAAAAGAATTGTGTTTAAAGCTCACACCTGAAACAAACAGACAGATTATTGAGCAAAATCTTCAATATACAGACGAAGCTCGTAGAATCCTTGATTTTGCGCTTGATATTCCTATTGAATATGTTATAAGTTTGAACGAGGTAAATCTTAATTCTGAATATTTTGCAGAAGATGAACTTATTGATTTTGCCAAGACCTTGCGAACTTCAAGGCTTGTAAAAAGTTTTTTGAGAGAGAACGCTGAACCTGATGCTCTTTTGAATAAATTGGCATCAAATCTTTTTGTAAACAAAGATTTGGAAGATAGAATCTCTGATACTTTTGATGAGAATTATGAAATCAGACAAAATGCTACTCAAACTTTGAGTGGGTTGTATTCTTCTCTCAAGGATACTGAATCTCAGTTGAGAGAAACCGTTACAAAGCTTTTGAACAGTCCTGATTTTAATAAACACTTGCAAGAACAAATCTATACTATGCGAGATGAAAGAGTTGTTTTTCAGGTAAAAGCGCCTTCCAAGAATAAAGTTGAGGGTATTGTACATGATGTTTCAGCAACAAGCAAGACTTTTTATATTGAGCCTAAACAAATTGTACCTTTAAATAACAAAATTAGAGAAGTAAAAGCAAAGATTAGAGCTGAAATTATTCATATATTAATAGAATTAACAAGAATGGTTAAAAACGATATTAATGAAATAAAAAATACCGTTGAAATTCTTGCAGAAATAGATTTTCATTTTGCAAAAGCCAGATACTCCGTCAAAATTTCTGCAATCAAGCCTGAACTCGAGGAAGATAAGATTATCAAAATAGAAGAAATGCGCCACCCACTGCTTATTGGTAATGTAGAAAAGATAGTTGAGAACGATTTTTTAATAGGTGACAGCTATAAATCCATCATTATCACAGGTTCAAATACTGGTGGTAAAACAGTTGCTCTAAAAACTGTCGGGTTATTTTTGTTGATGCTAAAATCCGGCATGTTTTTGCCTTGTGGTGCGTGTAAGATTTATCCGTTCAGGAATGTTTTTGCAGATATCGGTGATGAACAAAATATTCTACAAAATCTTTCTACTTTTTCATCACATATAAAAATTGTTATAGATATAATTAATCATTCAGATTATGAAACTGTTGTTTTGATAGATGAACTTTGTGCAGGTACAGACCCTCAAGAAGGTGCAATTTTGGCCGAAGTTATATTAAAGAAATTAAAAGATTTAGGTTCTGTATGCGTGACAACAACACATTATGGTGAACTTAAATCTTTGGAATATACAGATAAGTATTTTAAAAATGCGAGTGTTGAATTTGATACAGCTACCTTGTCACCTACATACAAGTTGATTATCGGGATACCTGGGCTTAGTAATGCAATAGCAGTTTCTTCTATGTTGGGACTTGATAATGATTTGATAGAACAAGCAAAAGACTTGTTGAATAATCATAGAGATATTTCTAGTACTGTTGTTGAAAAACTCCAAGACACTCACCACAAATTGACAACTAATCTTCAAGAGTCAGAAGATGCCAAAAATGAAGTTGAAAATTTGAAGAAGGAGTATGAAAAGAAACTGACAGAGCTGAAAAAGGATAAGAATAAGACAATTAAACAAATTAAAAACAGATTTGAAGGTGAAATGGATCGAGTAAAATCTGAGATAAAAGATATATTGTATGAGATAAGAAAAGAGAAAACTGAAAAGATTGCAAGGCGCTCATATTCAAGACTTGCAAGGGTTGAAAGCAAATTCCATAAAGGGATAAATGAACTTATTGAGAGTGAAAAATACGAAGAAATTGATTGGAGTATTGCAAAACCTCATGATGTCTTTATGCTAAAAGATTTGAACCAAGAGGTTGAACTCTTAGAGACGCCAGATAAGAGTGGTAATGTCTTTGTAATGATGGGGAATATCAAAACAAAGATGAAAAAGAATAAGTTGGCAGTATTGAATAGAGCTTTGGTCAAAAAAACAAATACACCTAAAAAACTTATTGAACCGATAGAACTCAAACGCTATGCGATGTCCAATACTCTTGATTTGAGAGGGTATAGGGTAGAAGAAGCTCTTGATGAATTGGAAGCGTATTTGGATAAAGCAAGTTTAGTCAATTTGACGCCTGTGTTTATTATCCATGGACATGGTACAGGTGCATTGAAACAATGTGTAAGAGATTTCTTGTCAACTTCGCCTTATGTATGCAAATATAGAGCTGGTGAAAATGCCGAAGGTGGCGACGGTGTTAGTGTAGTTGATATAAACTGATGTCGCTAATTTGAGTATTTAAGAAAATCCCGTCAAAGACCTTAAGTGATATCAAATCTTTCTGTTCTCGTTACGAGTTTATTACCTGTAGTTTGAGAATCTAGGAATTGTTGAGGTTTTGGTAAATATTTCTTAATTTGGTCGTCGCTAAAACCTGCTTTCTGTAAAGCTGCTTTTGCATTGGTTTTATTATCCTTAATAATATTCTTTGCAAGAGTCTTTAAGTTGGTTTCTATCTCAGCTTCAGTTATACTAGGATTGTTTTTATAAAGCTTTTCGATATAATTGTACAAACCTTTACAATTATTTGCTTTAACATAGTTTAAGGTATTGGTTGGTTTATCAGTTTTTAAATAATCTTTGACATTAATATCGTAGTCTTGTTTTAATCCTGTAGCAATCGCATTTTTTGCTTCATGATTCTTTTTGTATTCTGCTTTATTAGCTTTATTAGAACCTCCTAGCCAAGTTGGCATATTGCGTTTCCACCAATTACCATCATTATTCTTGGCGTCATTATACTTTTTCGCATAATCTTTAATCTCGTTGTTTGTTTCTTGTTGAGCTAAAGCATCTTTACCAGATATTTCAAGTAAATCATCATTCAACTCCATAGAATGTTGTTCCAGGTCGGCTATTTGAACCTTTAATTTAGGTAGTACTGTTTCTGTCAAGTTCTTCAAAGCAGTTTTGTTTGCCGTTAGCCCATTTTTGTAACTCGTTAATTCTGCGTTTTGCTTATCATAAGAAGCTTTAGTATTTAGAATCTCTTGATATTTAGGCCCCATATCTTTTTGTAACTCACTTTTTTTAGTATTTGCATTTTCTAATGCTTTTTGGGCAACCTTCATATCCTTTTCTGCTTGAGTTTTGATTATTTCTTTTTGTTCTATCTGTTTATCTAATCTTGCAGAATATTCCTTCGCTTTTTCTGCATTTGGGTTTCCACCTTTTATCAAAGCTTCTTGACCTGCTTTTGTTTGTTTTAAAGATGCAATTTCACTTGATATTGAATTGTAATTGTTAGTTGCAGTTTCCAATGTTGATGTTGCTGTTGCAACTTTTTCATCACATGCAACAACTTTTGAAACATTTTCTTGGTATGCTCCATTTTTTGTGTATAATTCTTCTTTTAGCTTGTTTACTTCGGCTTCTTTTGCTTTTATTTCATTTTCGTCCGTAGCCTTCGTTAGACGAATAACTTCTTTATTAGCAGTTTTTAGTTGTTCTCTTAAACCTTTTAATGTCCCGTCACATTGAGCAAGCTGGATTGTTACCTTTTGATATTCAGTCTGGATTGGATTCTTTTGTTCTGCTTCTTGAGTTTGTTTTGTTTGTGTGCCTGCAGTGCCTTTACCTTTTATTGCAGCTGCAACTCCAAGCATACCAAATCCAAATATGGTATTCACTGCAGTCTTTTTAACTTTATTAGAGTTACTTTTGGAGTTTATTATATTTATATCAGGTGTGTATTTCTCAGTTCTATTATTGCCTAGGTTTAAAATATGTGTGCCCATATTATTGCTCCAATATTAAAGTAATTCTCATAAAAGATTCGCAATTTATTATGCAAGGCTCGACCTTTTGCTCTCTTACATACTATATTCAATTTGCTCTATCTCTTACTAAAATATAAAGTATTTTAAAACTCGCTAATTTCACAAGTTACATTTTTCTTTACAAAAGTTAATATATGTTTTGGAAAGTTACTAAGAGTTAAGTGACTAATATCTTACCGTCATATTGAGCGATAGCGAAATATCTTTTGCTAGGCTTGCATGAGATTCTTCGCCTAAAGGCTCTGAATGACGGCAGAAATTTCATTCAGGGTCTGTCAATGTTGGTTATTATTAAGAAATCAAACTAACAGATTCCATATCGAGTACGGAATGACTAATTATAAAAAGTTAGCACAAAGCCACTTGATTAATTGTATCTAATTAGATACAATGGTAGTATGAAAGAGGTAATTTATTACAAAACAATTAGTAACAAATGCCCATATCTTGAATGGTATAATTCAATGGACAAAAGTATAAGATTGATTGTAGATAGAAGAATTGACCGAATAAAATTAGGTAATTTTGGGAATTGTCGCAGGTTTGATAATTTAATTGAAATAAAATTTCAAGAAGGCTCAGGCTACCGAATATACGGATATGAATGTAATGATGCTATAGTTATATTTTTATTAGCAGGTGATAAAAAACGACAATCAAAAGATATTGAACTCGCTAAAAAATATTTAGAAGAATTTAACGAAAGGTACAACTAAAATGGATATTGAAAAATTAAAATCAGAAAATATAACGCATGAAGACCATATGGCTGAAGTTTTAAAAGATGAAGAATATCAAAAAATGTATCTAAATTCTGCAATACAAGAATTTATTACTGATGGTGATTATGATTTATTTTTTCAATCGCTTGAACAAGTAATAAAAGCAAGAATGAGTATAAATGAATTTTCTAAACGAACTAATATTACTCGCAAAGCCTTATACGAAATGTTTAAAGGTGAACGAACTCCAAGATTAGATACTATAGGAAAATTATTAAAAGAACTTGGTTATACTTTGCAAGTTGCATAGATTCTGTCAATGTTGGTTATTATTAAGAAATCAAACTAACAGATTCCGTATCGTAGTACGGAATGACTAATTGATATCTTCACTCCACCTACCCCCTATATATCAATAGAGGGGGTATTTTGTTTTTCGTTCTTCTCTATTGCAATAGAGGAGATGTCCGTTAGAACAGAGGAGTGAAAGATTAGCAACTTCTAAAAAATACTTTCCAACTAAAGTTTAATTGAAAATCATGGATATACTATTAAAATAATAATATGGATAATATTTTTGATAATCTATTTACTGTCACAAACAAAAATAAAGAAGGTTCAAAAGTCGCAAAACTGGAATTGGAAGTCAAGCGCTTGCAGTTATGCTTAGCTATGTCGCAAGAGGCAAACCAAAAAAGAAAAGATGCGATGCAAATAATGATGCAACGATTAGACCAACAAGATGCTTTAATAAAAAGGTTGAATTCTGTTTTGAAGAATCAGGATATGGCTATGGCAAAAATGCAAGAAACTATGCGAATCCAGCAAGAAAGACTTGCTCATATTGCTAGAATAGATATAAGAATGGATAATATTCAAGAAGAACAATCTGAAATTCTACAACTCGCAAACCAATATCGTTGTATGCAAATCCAAAGAGAAGCTCAAGCTAACTAAAACACATCTGTTTTGATAGGGTTTTTGAACTTTGTAATATTGCCTTGGAATAGGAGTTTTACTGTCCCAACAGAACCATTTCTGTGTTTTGCAATGATGATTTCAGATTCACCCTTATTGGCAGCTTTGGCTGACATATCTTCTTCCTCGCCTGCCTCTTTTTTGTAGTATTCGTCACGATAAATGAACATTACTATATCGGCGTCTTGTTCAATCGCACCTGAATCTCTCAAGTCTGACAACATTGGACGTTTATCTGTTCTTGATTCAACGGCACGAGATAACTGTGATAATGCAATAATCGGAACATTCAATTCTCTTGCTAAAATTTTCAAACCTCTGGAGATAGCAGAAATCTGTTGCATTCTGTCCTCCTTTCCTGATGATTCAATCAGTTGAAGGTAGTCAATTACAATTAAGCCAAGATTAGGTTCTTCCATCGCTAATCTTCTACATTTCGCTCTGATATCCGTCAATGTACAACCTGCCGTATCATCAATATAAATTGGAGCTGACGCAAATGCGTCCATCGCAACTGCCATTTTGTCCCAGTCTTTATCAACCATATTCCCTGAACGCAATCTTTGGGAATCAACTTCGGCTTCTGAACATAATAAACGCTGAACAAGTTGATCCTTTGACATTTCAAGAGAGAATATCGCAACGGGAGCTTTTCCTCTCAAAGCTGCGTTTTGTGCAATATTCAGAGCAAATGCAGTTTTACCCATAGCAGGACGGGCTGCAAGAATAATCAAATCGGATTTTTGAAGCCCACTTGTCATTTCATCAAGCTCATAAAAACCCGTCGATACCCCTGTCAATTCTCCTCGGTGTTGGTATCTGTATTCGATTTTTTCGTAAGTCTTTAATACCAAATCCTTTACATGGGTCAAATCTTTTGTAGCCTTTTGAGAGGCAATATTAAAAATTAAACGTTCAGCTTTTTCAAGAGATTCTTCAACAGGAGTAAGTTCGTAGCCTGAGGTTACGATTTCTGAACCTGCATTGATTAAAGAACGTTTGATAGCTTTTTCTTGAATTTGTTTAGCATAATATTCAACATTTGAGGTAGTGATAGTCTTAAAGCTCAAATCATTGATAAACGCACGACCCCCGACAAGCTCGAGCTTTTGGTTCATATTCAATACATCTGATACAGATACGATATCGATTCTGTCATTACTGTTAAAAAGCTGTAACATTGCTTCATATACATATCTGTGTGCAGGTTTGTAAAAAGATTCCGGAGTTAAAAATTCTACGACTCTGGTCAAGCATACAGGGCTAACCAAAATTGCGCCGAGTACAGCTTCCTCTGCATCTGTATTTTGGGGCATTAACGCCGATACTGCAGGGTCTTGATTTTTCTTTGAATATGATGAAACTGCCACTTTAAATTCCCTCCCTCATAAAAAATTATACATTGATGAATTTTATTTTTGAACATAATAAAAAGGAATGTAACGATTTTTATAACTTAAACTATTTACCAGAATCATATTTAATGATAGAATATTGTCGAAAAGGAATATAATAATGGGACTAAAAAATTTTTTATCTAAAACAAGAGTTATTGATATTCAATCTTGCCTTCCTGATGGTATAGTATTGATAACAACAGAAGGTACTATTCAATGGAATAATGATGTCGCTATGACATTGTTTCCACAAGTCGTTTCGCTAATAAATACAAATATTGACGAGTATTTAGTGGACGGACTTAATATTATTATAGCCTCTGCCAATACTGCAAAACCTGTTGTTGCAAAAACTGTTGGTTCCGAAGAATATATGGAACTTACAGCAAAAGCTATTGAAGGCGCTTATGTCGTATCTTTAAGAGATGCCACTCAAAAATACAAAACAGTGAACACTATTCTTGAAGGTCATGAAAACAGCAAAAAAATAAACAATGATAAAAATGCGTTCCTAATTAAGCTTTCAAATGATTTAAAATCACCACTACATTCAATAATTGGATTTTCTCAAGCTATTATTGATGGTTTAGGTGGTAAGGTTTCAGAAAAACAAGAAAAATATCTAAAGATTATTAATAAAAATTCTTCTGATTTATTATACTTCTTCAATAAGCTATTAGAACTTTCCCAAACAGAAAGTGATGCGTTTGAAAAAGAAATAAAATTCTTCGATATTGCAAATACGATAAATTCTGTTATTCGTACAAGTGAACAATTATATTCAGAAAAGAAATTGGAAATGTCTTTAACTGTTGAAGAAAATGTTAAAAAGACAATTTATTCTGATGAAAAAGCTTTTAAATTAATGTTTCAAACACTTATGGAAACTCTTATCAGAGCAACTGATTTGGGAACTATAGATGTTAATTTGGCGACAGCTGATGAAGAATTTCTTACAACACACAATCTTACAGATTGTTCAGGTATAGTAATAACAATTATGAGTAGCAGTAACGGGATTCTGGAATCAGAAATTCCAACCTTGTTTGACCCATACGCTGTTGTTGATAAGTCAAATAAGCGTTCAATTCTCAGAGCTATTGCTCTTGCCAGTGTAAGAAATCTTATGAATTATTTGCATGGTATTGTTTGGGCAGAAACTGTTCCGTTAAAAGGAACTGCTTTTAAAATAATTTTACCGTTTGAGAAAGAAGTAAATGAGTAGCGTAACATTCAAAAATGTGCACAAGAGCTATGATAACAAAAAACTTATCATAAATGATGTGTCATTAGATATAAAAGATAAAGAGTTTATAGTATTGGTCGGGGCTTCAGGTTGTGGTAAATCTACAGCTTTAAGAATGATAGCAGGGCTTGAAGATATTACATCAGGTGAAATTCTTATTGATGACAAAGTCGTCAATAATGTACACCCAAAAGATCGAGATATTGCTTTTGTGTTCCAAAGTTATGCGTTGTATCCTCACATGAGCGTATATGATAATATTGCATTCGGGCTAAAAATGCGAAAAGTTGATAAACAAACTATTGATAAAAAAGTAAAAGAAGCTGCCGAGATACTAAATCTTACACAGTTTTTGGATAGAAAACCTAAACAATTATCAGGTGGTCAAAGACAAAGAGTAGCTTTGGGACGAGCTATTGTAAGAAATCCGAAGGTTTTTCTTATGGACGAGCCTTTATCAAACCTAGATGCAAAATTAAGAGTTCAAATGCGTTCTGAAATAAAGAAGTTGCATAAAAAACTTCAAACAACATTTGTATATGTGACTCATGATCAAACAGAAGCGCTGACAATGGGTGATAGAATTGTTGTGTTAGACAAAGGTTTTATTCAACAAGTTGATACTCCTGATAATATTTATTCTAATCCTGCAAATACATTCGTTGCGGGTTTTATCGGTCAGATGAACTTTATTGATGCAAAAGTTGAAGATGATAGTTTAAGTTTTGAAAATGTAAAAATCAGAATCCCTGATAATATAAAAGAAAAAATATCAGGGCAAGAACAGATTATAATCGGTATCCGTCCTGAGAATATGACAGGTGGTGATATCAAGTTCGCAGTAAAAGTTGATATCTCAGAAATGTTAGGCTCTGAAAAGATTGCATATTTTGATATCCAAGGCAAGAAATGTTCTGCCAGATTAACACCTGATTTTCATATCGGCGAAGAACTTGTTTTGGGTATTTCCTCAGATAATATGTTATTCTTCGATAAAGACGGAAAGAATATTTTTTCTTAATAATTTTATGAGAAAGTTTGTTCTAATAGAATTTCTGTTTGTTGTTTCATCATTCCGTACTTGATACGGAATGAATAATTCTGCCGTCATTCAGAGGCTTTAGCCGAAGAATCTCATGTAAATTAATATCAAACCTTGTTAGAGATCTTTCGCTACGCTCAAGATGATGCTAAAGGTATGGTATTCACAACCAATTCGGGGTGTTTTTTAGCCATAGAATTGCAAGTTGATGATGTAATAATCATTTTATGCTTTTCTGCAAATATAAATTTCTTTGGAGCAGTTTGTTCTTCTGGAGGTAAATCCTTTAAAAATACACCTTTGTATTTATTAAATGCGTTCGCTACATAGTCACAAAATCCACCCCAAGGGTCAACTATAAAGGCTTTTTTAGATATTGTTTTGGGGTCATCTAATTTAGCATTTTTCCCAGCATTAACTATTAATACGTTATGATCGGCTTTTTTGCTTGCCATAAGTGGAGGTAAAAAAGAGTCTTCTCTAGGAAAATGGATTCTTAGAGAACCTATTTTTACATCTTTGTAACCGTTAGCAAGAAATGCTCCTCTTGCCATTGTGGCAAATTCTGCACAGTTGGCATTTTTTTCTTCTTTTACCATATCAAAAGTTTTATTGATTAATTCTGATCCTTTATATTTTGAAAGCTCGTTTCTTGCAGCATGTAATTTCCAGTATATAGGCATTAGCTTCATTCTAGATTGAGGTTTTGTAGTGTAAATGTCATAGAATTTTACACGAGATGTTGAAAATGCTGGATACTCATGCATCAAATTACGCATAATTTTATCAGCATCTTTAAGTTCTTTGCTTCTACCTGTAAATGTAGGTTGTTGGGGGATAGATTGTATATTCATACTGTATTTAAAACTCGTAAAAATAAAATTTGCTAAGAGTTTTATTAATTTATACATAATTTAATAAAATGAATAATGCTAGTTTCTATAGGATATTGCCATATTGACTTATTATATTAAACTTTCTTATTTTTTATGATATTTTTATGAAAAAACTATTAATCTTATTAATTGTTTTTGTCTGTGCAAATTTCAATATTGGGTATTGTGAAAATCTAAATGAATATAATTTAGATGATTTTGTGTGTAATTATTATGAAAATATAATCAATCAGGTTGAGTTATTGATAGAGCAAGAAGATTACAAAAAAGCCAAAATAGAAATAGAGAATTTGTATAATTCAAAATGCAAAACAAAATATACCTCAGTATTGTATTTGAAAATACTTACAAAATTAAGAGATTATAAAAATGCTTACAAAGTTGCAATGGAGAATGATTTGCTTGATACAGAGGAAGGTTTATTTGCTCAAGCAAATCTTTCAATCGTTGAAAAAGATTCTACACAAGCTAGAAGTGTGTATGACAATATTTTGATAAAAAGCTCGTATGATAAATTTGCACAAATGAGTTTGAATCAAAGTTATGTGTCAACAGGCTCTGAACTGTTGGGATTGAGAGAACTTTCAAAATTAGATTCAACACAGGATACGCAATTTTTAAAAGCAAAAGCATATTATAATCTAGAATTGTTTGATGATGCTATGAAAATTCTTCATTCAATGGCTCAAACTGATGATGTAGTACGTTTAGAGAATGAAATTCATAGGAAACGGGCCTATCAATTTGTAGCTGGGTATGAGATGTATATTCAAAAATTAAATGAAGAGTTTAAGCTAGATGTAAATAAAATAGCACTAAGTAATTCTTGTTATGAAAAAAATATGCAAGTCTATTTTGATTATATTATGTATGTTTATACTTCAGGACGGTTATTGGGGCAAGGTGTTGAACCTAAAAATAATTTAACTAATGAAATAAGATTAGGCACTCAAGGAAGGCTGAATAAAAATTTTGCAATAAAGGGAGATTTGGGTGTAAAGATTTTTCAAGATAGAGGAGCGATGCTATTAACTGATACTTGGGTAAAATATTATAAAAATGATGATTTTAATATAAAACTAGGGTTTCATAGAAATAATTCAGAGCAAACATTTTTGTCTGCTGTGGGTGTGATGATAAACAACAAGTTTACAGGACAAATTGCAGATAATAATTTGTATATAGATTCAAGCTATAGATTACCTAGACGTTCTTATGTTTTTGGTAAAGTCGGAATAGGTGTAAAAGAAGGATACAATATTTATTCAAACCCTTATTGGGAAGGTATGTTGGGTGTTGGAAAATTGTTTAGATATGATTTATCAAAACCTTATTTACAAAAAATTTCAGCAGATATTGTGTCTTATAATTCCGGTTATAAAAAGAATTTAGAAAATCTTTATGATAATAAAGGGTATTTGTATGGTGGTTATTTTTCTCCTGTTTGGTATTCCGATAATACAGTTAATTTGAGTTTTGTAGGAAATATTAAAAATAGATTATCTTATGGATATGGAGCTTTTGCAGGGTGGCAATTTGCAGTTAATCCTCATCAATCAATGTTTATATGGGGTGCTTCTGCTTTTGGAAAATATAGAGTAGGAAACCATCTTAGTATGGAATTGCAATATCGTTATTACAAATACGCAAACGTAGTTAGAAACCAACTATTATTTGATTTGGTGATAAGTATATTCAAATCAGAGAAGAAACAATAATTAATAAATATATTGGTTCGTTATTTGTTGGAATGTCATATCTTTAGGATTGCTATTAGGTAAGAATTGGAGTTCTCCGTTTACAGATATCACTTCAGGGTTTTCTACCGGCATGTGATAGTATTGTTTTGGGGCTTTTGGATTTATTTCATTAATTGCTTCAACAATATTGTTGACAGTTGAATTTGTTTGGAATTGATCGCCAGGCATGATGTTTACTTTAGTAAATCTTGGGAATTTATCAGCAACAAAATCTTTAACTGTATTAGCTTGAGTAAAACCATATACGTGGTATAACATTTGTTCATTTGTATTTTCATTTACCAAATTTAATAACGCACAGTTATGAACATCTTTAGTTGATAAAGGCGTATTAGTGTCAGCTTTTAACCAACCTCCACCGTATCCTCCGGCTTCTGTAGAGAAACCTACAGCTTTATCTAAAGACCCGGTGTAAGGTATTAGTTCTTTTGAATTTCTTGCTTTATAGCCAAAAGGACACCTTTCTAAATTGTTGGTATTAACAATACCTGTTGTGTATGCTCTATAGTTTGCAGAACTAGGTTTTTTAGATTTTTTTTTGCCTTTTTTTATATTCTTACAAAAGTCTTCGCAGAATTCTTCACATTCTCGCATAGCTTTTTTAGAATAAGTTTTTCCAGTAAATGAGATTTGTTGATTTGAGGTAATTGTATTTATCATAATCCTATAAAACACTGTGAAAAATAAAATTGCCTTTTTTGTTAAGATTTATTACCACATTTGGTAATGAATAATCTTTTGTATTTGTTAAGTTTTGACTATGAATGTTGTTAATAAGTTATTATCAGTATTAAATAATACTCATTACTTAAAACTTGATAAGTGGACATTAGATAGATGTTATCAAGCTGGAATAAAAAAATGGGTATCAAATATTTTGCCCGTAGAGGTTTTATCCCGTTCGCTAAAAGATGCAGTATCTTCGATTGTTACTATGTGTGAATGTTATCAGTTTTATGAAGAATTCCCCGATGTAATATTGACTCCAAATTATGGTGATAATTGGGGAAGGTTTGCAAATTATATAGAGATAAATAATCGAGCTATTGCTGAGATGTATGGTGATAGATGTAAAAATGGGATATTAAGTTCAATAAAACTTTTGTCTGCGATTCCTCCATCTGCAAAGAGTTGGGCTAATTGTGTTATTCTATCGCAAATATTTCCGAATATTTATGGTGATGGATATGTAAAATCAGTTAATGAAGAAAATTCAATTTATGGGATAAAATTAAATTCTGGTTATAGTCAAAATATTATAGATTTTGATATTACTGATAATGTTTCTCCTGAAGAACAATTTAGAGCCTTTAATGACATTGCACATTTTCATGGGTTAAAAACTGGGTTTAGAACTGTGATTTCTGCTGACCAAATAAAAATTTCAATACCAAATTCAAATGATATCAGATTCGATTGGGATAATGAGGAACATTTAGAGCTTTGGATAAATGAAACTGTAAAATTGATTAATTTAGGTTTTGAAGCAATTTTTGTAGATTCTGCAAAGCATATTGGGAATTATGATATGGAGAATTATACAGGAATAGGTGCATTACCAAGTTTTGAACAGATACAATATATGTTTCACGAAATACGTAGGCGTTCTGGAAAAACAAATATAAGTATTATTGGTGAAAAAACATCTAATGATTTTGAACGGTTTAAAAGTTTAGGTTTTACAACAGGAACATCTTTTCTTAATGGTGATTCGTACGAGGTCGTTAAACATAACTCAAAACAATTAAAGTATGACAGGATATATGCTCCAGGTGTAGATGTTTCAGATGATAATTATTCAGGTGGCTTATCTTATGAACAAAAACTTAATCGAATAAATACTGCATTGTTTGCTTATGAATATCCAAGTGATAAATTAGCTAGTTTTATGCAAATGGAAGACTTGTTCCCATTACGTTACGATACAAACACACATCACTTGATGATGTGTAATCCATCTTATTCAACAAATGAAACACCAAAGAGTCATTGGGAAAATCTTTTTGCACAAAATGACGGTAGAAAATACAACGCAAAAGTTGGAGAGTTATTCTCATACTCTCTTAATTTATAAAGGAGAAAGGAAATTAATATGACATTTAATCCACTAAAAGAAAAAGGTACACCTTTAGAAAAACAATTACGAAGTTGGCATGATATTGCAAGACGTCCGTTTAATAAAAATGATGTAGATTGTTATTCTAGGACAAGACAAATTCTTATGAATGGTATAGAAATTGAGTCCTGGAATTTTAAACATCAACTTGCAAGATGTACTAATAATGAAGAACTAAAATCTTTTTTAGCAGAAACAAAGCGAATAGAAGATATGCAACAAACTACTATAAATTGGCTTGCACCTTCTGATCAATCTGTTTTAGAAACGACATTAGGGTATGAACAGGTCGCTGTTGATTTGACGGCATGGTTAGCCCAAAATGAAACGGATAGTTATGTGAAAGAAACATTTAACTTTGGTTTGCTAGAAGATTTTGACCATTTGTATAGATATTCTCAATGGGCATATTTAGAACATGGAATTAATCCAAATGATATTGTTCAAGCTCAAACAGATGTTTTGTTAGGACGCCCGACTCAACAACACCATAATGATAATAAATTGCGATTAAGACATGCGTATGATAAAAATACTGCAACACCTCAAACAAAAGTGAATATTTTAACTCTTGTATCTGCAGAACAACAAACTCATAATTATTATGCAGAACATGGTTATGAATATGGAAGTGAAACTTTAAGAGAAACTTATGCAGAAATTAAAGATGTTGAAGAAGAACATGTAACTATGTATGAATCGTTGATAGATGCGACAGAAACTCCGTTTGAAAAACTATTACTTCATGAGTTTACTGAGGTTTGTACATACTATAACTGTATGCAAGATGAACCAGATTTACGTATAAAATCAATTTGGGAAGAATTCTTATCTTATGAGTTAGAGCATTTACATATTGCTGGTGATTTGTTAAAGAAATATGAAAATCGTTCTCCTGAAGAAATCATTGGAGATAAAATTGTTCTTCCTTGCAGGTTTAAATCTCAAAAAGATTATGTATCTTTAGTGTTAAAAAGAGAGATTAACAAACGATTAGGTAATTATAAAGATTATGCAGAGATTGAAAGTCTGACTGAAAGTTGGACAAGTTATGATGTTCAAGAAGCTGTAAACTCTGACGGCTCACCAACAGAAAGAACAATTAAAATAATAGGAGTTGCAGAAGGTTGTGATATTGTTTCTGCTGACAAGAAATTAATAAGTTCAGAACCCGAATTGCTAGAAAGAGGACTAGATACAGAAGTTCTTGCTCCTGATACAGTTATGCCTAACGAATTGATGAATCTTAGACATTTTGATTTGTTCGAAGAATAATAAAGCTAAAAGGGTGAAGGTTTTCTTCACCCTTTTTTGTAATATAATTTGGGGTATGAAGAAAAGTTTATTTGCACTGGCTTTAGGGACATTTGGACTTGGTATGGCAGAGTTTGTAATGATGGGGATTCTTCCTGATGTTGCAAATTCTCTTGGTATATCCATACCTCAGGCAGGTCATTTTATCTCTGCTTATGCTTTAGGTGTATGTTTTGGTGCGTTAGGAATAGTTTTATTAATGCGTAAAGAACCATTGAAGAAAATTCTTATTATAATTATGTCTATACATTTATTTGGGAATTTGATAACTGCAATGTCTGTTAATTATCACATGATGTTACTTATGCGATTTATTTCAGGACTTCCTCAT
>ERZ779681.303-NODE-303-length-18327-cov-2.06305_pt1 | contig 18327 bp, 24 predicted proteins | sample MGYA00511905_ERZ779681 | MGnify/ENA primary metagenome ERZ779681 (study PRJEB29588, sample SAMEA2144578) | human gut metagenome | biome: human gut; feature: human-associated habitat; material: faeces | place: Denmark | collected 2008/2010 ... | reverse complement strand
AATTCATGGTGACTACTAAAAACTATTGGAACGAAGTTCCTTTGCCGAAACTATGTGAGCGTGGAGGAAATTCAAGAATGGTTTGTCAATATCGGTTTCTTATTAACTTAATAACTTATTTACTTATTCACTTTAAAAACAAAACTATTCACACTGAAAATAATTTTATGTATAATATCAGCAAAGCGTCTGTGGAAATTATCTTTATTTTTGATTGGAGATATTAATGAATAGTGATAAGAAGGAAAGAGTTAATTTTTTACAAGAATTAAAAAGTAATTTAAACTGGCTTTTTTCCATAAATAATATTGATGACCATTATGTAATTAAAATTTTTGGAATAAAAATTTGTAAAAAATATAATTATATTTATAATTTTAATGAAGTTAATACTTTAGGTGTAACCGACAAAAAAAGAGAAATAAAACTTATTGTTTCATTAACAACTTATCCTGCAAGAATAAATTCAGTTTATAAAACAATATCTACATTATTACAACAAACATTAAAACCTGATGAAGTTATTTTATGGCTTTCAGAAGAGCAATTTCCAAACAAACAACTACCAGAAAATCTTACAAAACTTCAAGAGTTTGGTTTATCAATAAAATGGTGTAAAGATGACATAAAATCTTTTAAGAAACTTATACCTGCGTTGGCAGAATATAAGAATGATATTATTGTAACGGTAGATGATGACAATTATTATGACAAAAGATTATTAGAATTTTTGTATAATTCTTATCTTGAAAATCCTGAATGTATTCAAGCAAGACAAGCATTTGTTGTTAAAATGAACAAAGATAATAAACTTACAATGAATGCAAGAAATTATATATATAATTCAACCTATCTTCCAAATTTTTTAAACGAACCTGTTGGTTGTGGTGGTGTTTTATATCCTCCAAAATCTCTTCATGAAAACGTTTTAAATTCTGAACAATTTATGAAAGAACTTCCAACACATGATGATTTGTGGTTTTGGGGACATGCAATTAGAAATAATACCAAAATAAAAGTTCTTAAAAATGGATATAAGTTAAAAAATTATATTGTAGAAGGTTCTCAAACTGATTCATTGTGGCAAAAAAATATGAAAAATCCAACCACAAATGTAGGAATGACAGGAGAATGTGCAATTAACAAAATGTGTGAACTTTTCCCCGAAATAAAAGAAAGATTGTTGCAGGAAAAAGATTAGGAAAAAGTTTAAAACACATAAAAAAAAGCCTTGATAATTTTTATCAAGGCTTTAATCATAACATACCTATTTACACTTAACCATTAAAACTTTGTAAAAATCGTTGTCCCGATTTATATCTTGCTTTAGAGTTGATTTGAGAGCAGATACTGGCAAGTTTGTTAGACATTGCGAGCATTGTTCTTTGAACAGCTGCAACATCATTCATAGTTTCCATCATTTTATTTGGGTCAACCATTTTAGAAACGATGTCTTCGTGATTTTCAACTTGTTTACCTGAATACTTCTTGACAAGAAGCCTGTCAAGGTTGTCTTGAGCACCAACTGCCATAATTTTATTCCCCTAAATTTATAACCATTATTCTTAATAACTTAACTGTTTACATGAATATAAAGTATTTTTTAGCGAAATAATTGCCATTATTTAATGCACATGTTACAAAATCGTAACATGTATCCAAAAATATTGTGTTGTCTGCTTTTATACCCAAAAATTAAATAAATATTTTAACTTTCAATAGTTATATTGAATTTATCAAAATCGATTTTTTCATTTGTTTCGGGATTTTTATTTAATTTGGCTCTTAGAGTTAGCCAGTCTTTAATAATTGAATTAGTTGTATAGTTTTTTTCTATTGTGGTTGATGTCATATTTGTTGGTTACCTTTCTACTCCAAATTTAAATATTCTGAAAAATAAAAATTGCTATATTTTTTAGAATTCTTAACAGTTATTTACGAAAAACAATAATTTTTAAATCTGCACTTGTGTACACTAACCGGAGGATTTTTTAGCCCAACAGGGCTATATTAGACTTTACAATCTTGTTGAAGAAAAATTTTAATGATACGATTATTTATATTAAATTCGGGGACAAAAGAGGTGCATAAATGAATATTTTATTTGTAATTGATAAAATTGAATTGAAGTATTTTGAATTCAACAACCTTGTTACTAATTTTTGGCTTATAAAAGAGTTATTAGAAAGAGGTAATAATGTTTGTATAACTACAATTAACAATTTGTATCTTGAAAACTCCAATGCTTATGCGAGGACCTACAAATCTTATGTAGAAGATGAAAATATTTTTTATCAAAAAGATATTTTAAACTTTAAAGTAGAAGACTTTGATTTGGTTATGTTCCGTCCTGACCCACCTGTAGATGTAGATTATTTGAGTGCAACTTATGTACTTGATTTTGTTAAAAATACAAAGATTATCAATGACCCACGCTCTATTAGAAACTTTAACGAAAAAATACATACAGCGTTGTTTTCAGACCTTATGCCAAAATATATTGTGTCTGCAAGCCGTTCTCGTATAGAGGACTTTTTGAACGAATGTGGCGAAATTGTTTTGAAACCTCTAAACCAATGCTTCGGTTCGGGAGTTATGTATTTGCATATAGGTGATCCGAATACTCGTTCTATCATTAATAGTGTTACAAACAACGAAAACTCACTTGTTATGGTTCAGAAATATATTCCTGATATCAAGTTTGGTGACAAACGAGTTTTGACACTTGGTGATAATGTATTATCTGAATGTGTACTTAAACTTCCGACAAATGATGATTTCAAGTTTAATACACATAATGACAATTATATAAGAAAATCAAAATTAACTTTTTCAGAGGAAGAAAACTTCAAACGTGTAGCGCAAGAACTCAATAAAATGGGTATTCCAATGGCAGGTTTAGATGTTGTTAATGAACAAATAATTGAGATAAATGTAACAAGTCCTTGTTATTTTATCAAAGAAATAAATCAACATTTCGGAGTTAATTTAGAAAAGACAATTTGTGATTATATCCAAAACGAAAGCCTTTATTTTGAAAAAAACAGCCCCCTTATTGAAGGCTCATCTCAAGTAGAGGTAAACAGCCAAATAGTTGTTCCTGCAGATACATTGTATCCATACAAAACTGAGACTTTCTAAAAGTAACTAAGTTAATAGGTTACTAAGTGAATAAGACATCAAACTGACAGATTCCGTATCAAGTACGGAATGACTTGCTATATGTTACTAAGAGTTAAGTTATTAAGTGAATAAGAAACAATTATCTTCTTATTAACTTAGTCACTTTTAAAAAAGCATCATAAATAATTCAACAAAGACATGGAGTTAAAAGCAGTGAATACCTGCATACTTGCTTGGTAAGCATATTGGCTGGAATACCAATCTGTAACAGCTTGTGTTAAATCCAAATCCTCTATTCCCGATATTTTTTCTTTCAAGTTAGTTTGACTGTTATCAAGTGAGGTTTGTGTCATATCAAGTTTGTTGCTTATACTTCCAAGTTTACTGCTTGATTGAGCAATTTTATCGATAGAGGTTGTAAATTTATCCAACAAACCACTTATATCACTGTAATTTGCACCATTTTTGTTTTCTAAAATATCAGATACTGTATTTTTAAACTCCATCAAGCAACTCATAATTCCTTCTGAATTACCATTTGAATATTCACCCAAAGCCTCTATTCCCAAAACATTACCTTGCTGAAATACTCCATCAGCTATTTCCAAACTTCTTTTCCAATCGCCATTTTTATCTGTCCCATTATATTTTACTCCGACAATTTCATCTGTTTTATTTCCATTATTATCTACTGCATACTCTATACTATAAGGTTGTGTTTGAGTATTTGTACCACTAAAAATATATTTACCATCATATTTAGTATTCGCATTACTTACAACAGAACTTATTATTTGGTCAAGTTCATCTTTTACGGCTTCAAGACTTCCGTTGTTATAAACATTATTCGCTGCAGATGTAGCCAAGTCTTTGGCTCTCTGTCCGTTTTCTATCAACAAGTCTAATGTATTTGTTGATTGGCTGATTTCATTTTTTAAACTTTTTATATTATTATTCCAAGTATCAATTCTTGTTAATTCTCGCTTTGAGTTTACAAGATTAACAGATTGAGTAGGGTCATCAAGCATAGAATTAATTTTTTTACCTGATGATAATTGCGTTGTAAGTTTTGCATAGTTTGAATAACTCTTTTGCATGCTAAATACTAAATTAGAATTTGTTAAAGCTGAAGTTACACGTCCAATCATATTCTTAATCCCCCAAACTCATCAATGTATCAAGAACCTTATTACATACACTGAATACTTTTGCAGAAGCTTCAAATGCAGTTTGATACTTGACTAAATCTGTTAATTCTTCATTCATATCAACACCTGTTTGTTCTTGAATTCGATTTCCAACAGATTTGACTACAGAATCCTGAAAATCAGAAGCATTATTTTGTGCATTTGCTCTAGAACTGACTTTTCCCAAAGTTGTTGAATACTCTTGTCCTAAAATATTTTTAGTATTAAGCATATTATTAATATTGTTCACATTCCCTACAGAATTTTCATCAAACTTATCAGGGCTTTCAAAATATGCAGTAGCGACTTTATTATAGCCGTCATTTTGAGTTAATAACGGATTGATTGTAATATTTTGAGCAGTAATCTTATTTGAGTTATCGTTGGTTGTAAAAATTTTGTATTTATTTATATCTTGATTAGAAAGTTTTTGTCCATCAATATAATATGCACCTTCTTGAGTTTGAATATTATTTATTGTAGTTGAAAAAGTTTCTGCAAGAGAATCTAATTCTGCTAGGGCATTATCATAATTCGAGGTATCCAAAAGTCCGCCAATAATCCCTGAACCTAATTTTTTATTAATATCAAGAGTTGAATTATCACTTTTATCAGTAAAACATACAGTTGGATTTCCTGAGTCAGAATATTTCAAATCTAAAGTACCGTTTAGATGTGAACCTGCAATTAAAGTTGTTCCTCCGAGTTTTAGGTTAATAGAGCCATTAGCAAATGTTTCTTGTTCAAAATTTGCATATTGAGCCAAATCTTGTAATAGGGCATCTTTTCTATCTAAAAGATTATTATTTTCAAGAGTACCTGTATTACTATTCATAATCATTTTATTTATAGAGGTTAGTTCTTCTAATTTTTGATTTATCAAATCAACTGTTTGTCCTAGTTCAGAATTTTCAAGAGAATATTGAGTTTTGCCGTCACCAACACTTGCTGTTTTTTGTTTTGTAATAGCACCTGAAAGCGAATTTAGTTTATCAGCCAAAACAGATGCAGAATCAATAAATGATATTTTGGCAGAGGAATCTGTAGGATATTGACTAAGATTATCTAACTTTGCATACATATTATTCAAAGCCGTTTCTAACCCATTTCCTTTTACTTCATCAAATTGATTAAGAATATTTTGAGAGGCTTCTTTTTGCTTATTTAGATAACCTTGTTTGCTTAATTCTTCATTATAATAATCACCTTCAAGTAAAGAATTGTATCTATCAACACTTATAAGTTCAACACCCATACTTGAATTTACTTGATTGGTTACGCTACCCCAAATCCTTCCACCAACAACCAATGTTGCTAAATTTACTCGTTGTTTGTGATAACCTTTGGTATTAACATTTGCAATATTGTTCGACACAATACTCATAGCTGATTGATTTACTTTTAGTGCAGATGCTGAGATTTGTAATCCTGAAAACATTCCACTCATTAGATTTTCCTCGTTTATACTTCCTGTACGACTGTGCTTATTGCATTTTGTTCAAAATTTCCGTATTTTGAATAACTTTGTGATTGACTTCCTGCTCTAATCATTGTTTTTAGCTTTGTATCTGCTAACTTTATCCCTTGTTTTAATAATTCAAATGTTTCTTGGTTTAAGAGGTTTATGTTGTTTAATATTTTTTTGAATTCTTTTTGATATTTTTCGAGTTCTGATTTTTTGGTCGGGTAATTAATGATTAGATTTGTGAAACATTCTCTTTTGGGTCGATTCTTTATAGTGGTAAGAATTTTTATAATATTGTTATCGGTAATCGAGAGAGTTTTTAGGTCGTTGTTTATTAAGGCACTTTTCTTTTTGACAAAAAGTATTTGCAAACTTTTGTACAAATTGTATTCATCATTCATCATTTTGATTAATGAATCAAAGTCCATATCCTCGCCTCCATGGCTTTTATTCGTATTGTGATAGATTTATTACTTCCTTTGTAATAAATGTTTTTTTACTCAATTAATTATGTGACAGAATGTCCTTTTTCCGTCAAATATAAATCAAGCCTAGTAGTAAATGTATATACTTATTATTTATCATGTGCAACAGTTTTTCAATCCTAAAAATAATGAACCGACATAATTTGTTACAAAAAGTTTAAAAAGCTCAAAAAAAAAGGACAAAATTGTCCTTAATAAATGGTAAGTATTATTTATAAATCTTAGATATTATATTTTGGGGTTTACATATAATTCAACAAGTTCATTGTCATAATAGAAGTTGATGCCTGCATACTTGCTTGATAAGCATACTGTGCATTATACCAATCACTAACTGCTTGCGTTAAATCAATTTCTTGAATACCAGAAACATATTCCTTCAAATTATTTTCACTATCTTTTAAAGACTCTGTAGACATTGTCATTTTGTTAGTAATAGTACCAAAACGAGAATTAACTAATGTCATCTTGTCCATAGATTCTGAAAATCCATCTAATAACCCGTTAATTTTATCATAACAAGCCTTCACATCTGCTCCAGCAGTTTCTTTTTCTGCTTGTGTTGCATTATCAGGCAAAGCCTCTTGAGCATCTAATTTATCTATTGTATCTTGCAAAGCATTTCTTAATTCAATCAAATCGCTCATAACACCACTTGAAGAATTTAATTTATATGTTGGTTTACCATCTGCATCTAACACCGGAGTAACTCCATCGGCTTCGTAGATAGGTTCTTTGTCATAATCTCCAAAAACTTCTATGCCTGTAACATTCATCGTTTGAAACACTCCATCAGCTACTTCAAGTTGTCTTTGCCAGTCTTTATCTATTGGTGTTCCGTTGTATTTAATACCAATAATTTCGTCTGTCTTATTACCCTTATCATCAATTCCATACTCAATAGAATAAGCTGAAGTTTTAGTATTTGTACCACCATACAAATAATTTCCGTTATAATTCGTATTCGCAAGGTTTACAACAGTTTCGATAATTTGGTCTAGTTCTGATAAAGACGCTTTTATTGTGCTTTTTGTAGAAGTTCCGTTTGCTGCTGTAGTTGCCAAATCTTTTGCTCTTTGAGCTTTATCAATAACTTTTTCAATAGTTTCTGATGAATCTTTTATTTCATTTGCAATAGAACTCACATTTGCACCCAAAACACCAATACGAGTAAGTTGTCTATTAGAATTGATAATATTAACTGATTCTATAGTATCGTCCATTAAAGAATTAACACGTTTACCTGTAGTAATTTGATTTGTTAATTTTGCATAGTCAGCATATCTTTTATTTATCTGAGATGCTAATGTCGAATTTACTGCCGATGATGTTACTCTTGAAATCATTTATCTATCCTTTATCGTCCAAGTGAAATTAATGTGTCTAAAAGTGTGTTACAAGTAGAAAATACTCTTGCAGAAGCATTATATGCAGTTTGAAATCTAATCAAGTCAGATAATTCTTCATTCAAATCGACACTTGTTTGTTCTGCAGCTTTGTTGTCTAGTGAGGTCACAACATTATCTTGTGCAGTTGCACTATTCTGTGCTGCTTTTGTACCTGAAACTATTTTGCTTAATAACCCACTATAATAATCTGAGAATGCTATGTTCCCAATATCATCAAAACCTTTTGAAGTATTATCTGTTTTTGTATTCAACATAGCGATAATGTTATTTGCGTTACCTACTGCATTAACATCAAAGCTATCTGGATTATTCGGGTCATAGTTTTCAAAATATGCTGCTGCAAGTTTTTTATAACCACCTTCTTCTGTAAGTAAACTATTTATCGAAATATTACCTGCAGTAATATCAGTGGTTCCGTCATTTGTTACAAAAATGGTGTATTTATCAAGGTCTGTATTAGAGAGTTTGTTTTCGCCATTAACTGTTTCAATATAGAAAGCACCTTCCCTTGTTTGCAATTCGTTAAACACATCAGCTATAGATTTTGCCAATGTATTTAAACTGTTTTGAACACTATTAATTGTTACACCTTCAACACTTGTAGCACCCTCAATAATTCCCCCTATTGTACCTGAAGTAAATTTCTTATTTGCGTTTTGAATAATCGTACCGTTTGATTTTTTAATCATAAGAACAGCATTACATTCATTAGTATTATCAATACCATTACGTTTACAATAATCATCATAAGAGCTTGCAGTCTGCACATCAAATGTACCCAAAACCTCTGCTCCACCAACAAGTCTTGTTCCCTGTAATGAAACATTTACTGTGCCATTAGCCTGTGTATCAATCGTAAAATTACCCAACTGTGCTAATTGATTAATCAAAGCATCTCGTCTGTCAAGCAGGTTGTTGTTATCAAGTGTTCCACCTTGAGATGTAATAAGCATTTTGTTTACATCTTTTATTTGCGATAACAAGTCATTTATACTTGTAACCTGTGCATACAAATCAGAATTCTCAAGAGATTTTTGAGAAACACCATCACCAACACTTTTTGTTTTTATCTTATCCAAATTGTTTGAAATAAGATTCATTGAATTTGTCAAAGTTGATGCAGAATCCAAAAAGTTCACTCTTGCTGACATATCAGAAGGGTATTGGTTAAGATTATCTAACGCTTTATAAAAACCCTCTAAAGCAGTATCAAGCCCTCTACCACTAAGTTCATCAAACATATCTGCGATATCTTGCATACCATCAGCTTTTTGATTTAAGTACGATTGGTTTGTTAATTGATCACGATAATATGAACCAATAAAAGTAGTAGTATATCGTTCTACATTAATCATCTCAACTCCGGCACTTGTTTTTACCTGAGTATTAACACTATTGTTAATAGGGATTCCAAGCACCAAAGTTCCAAGATTAGCCTTTTGTTTATGGTAACCTTCGGTATTCATATTAGATATGTTATTTGATACGATACTAATGACATTTTGGTGAACGCCCATTGCATTAGTAGACATATTTAATGTTGACATCAAACTCATTTATATCAATTCCCCGTTACGCATCTCTTACAATTGTACTCATTTCAAGAGTGTTTGTTTCTTCTTTACCGTTTTCTGTATAGCTATTACCCTTAGGAGCACAAGCCTCTATTATGATGTTTAATTTTTTATCTGTTAAAATCATTCCATGTTTGATTAATTTCATATTTGTAAGATTTAGAACAGATATTGCGCTTGAGATGCTGTTAAGTGTTTCTTGTTGTTCCAAAAGTTTTAGAGAATATTTTGGACACAATTCTTTTGCTCTACTAATCAATTCTGACATATTTGGAATATCGTCACCAAGAGTTTTTATTGCTTCTATTCTTTGAGCATCAATTTTCTTAATAGTTTCATAGTTTTCTATGATTTTTGTATCAACTTTGCTCAAATCAAGAATATTATTTTTTACAAGAATTTCTCGTTTTTCTGTATAAAGATTTCTCATTTCGGTATAGAGTTTAATTTCTCTATCAAGAATGTTTATAATGTTTTTAAAATTTTCTTCGTACATTTTCCACCTCATATCACACTATGCTACATAGTCTGCAATAACGCTTCTCCCGTATGTAAGTCCGTATTTGATATCATCGTTTGTAAGATTAAGTTCACCTGCTTTTTGTGCGCAGTTCTTAATTTCATCAAGATTGATATTATCCAATAAACTATCATTATCATTTAGATTAATTCCGTTAGATGTATCAATATCTCTAAAATTAGAATTTGCAGGCTCAACTCTTTTATTCCCTCCGAAAGCGTTGAGTGCATTTATCATTTGTAATGAACTATTTCCGTTTATTGCTGATAACATTTTATCTGTTCCTTTTATTATTGCCTAAGTCTATTTAACGTATTTTTCCATTTGTTCGTAGATTGATTTTGCAAATCCGAATGATGTATGTTTGTTGCTTGCCAAATTTCTACCGAGTTCTTGGAACATATATGGTTTAAAAGAATCAATATACCCACCGGATTTTTCATCAAATAACCCACCTGATTTATCAACACTGTCTTCCATTTCGGATAACATTTTTGTTATAAAAATTGATTCAAATTCTTGTGCCGATTTCATTAATTGGTCTTTTGTATCTTTTGAGTTTTTGATTCTGTTATAAACTTCTTGTTCACTGTTTACAGCGCTTGTATTCATTGCGTTAGAAGCTATATTACTTACCATTCCTGTTGATGCTATGTTCATTAATTTCCCTTATATAATTATTAATTCTGCTTGTAAACTACCTGCTTTTTTAAGTGCTTGAAGAATTGATATCAAGTCAATCGGTGCAACTCCTATTGAGTTTAGTGCTTTCACAAGGTCATTCAAATTGCTGTTTGCAGGCATGTTGATAACACTTGCGCTTGATTTTTCGATTGAGATTTGAGGGTTAGCAAACCCGACTGTCGCACCTGCACTGAACGGATTAGGCTGTGAAACCTCGTTGTTTGGAGTGACAGTAACCGTAATGTTCCCATGCGCTACGGCTGCAGGCAAAAGTTTTACATCACTTCCTATTACAACTGTGCCTGTTCTCTCGTTTACGATTACTTTTGCAGTTTCGATTGTTGGTGTAACCTCAATATTTTCTATAATTGAAAGAAAACGCACTCTATCGTTTTGAAAGCGTGATGGAACATTAATCATTACAGAGCTTCCGTCAACAGCTTTTGCAGGAGCAATAGTATTAGAAATCGCTTGAGCAATTCTTGATGACATTGTGAAGTCTGATTTATCCATAGAAATTGTTATTGTGTTTTCATCACCGATTTGAGTTTCTATATCACGTTCCATAATTGCACCACCGGGGATTCTGCCTGTTGAAGTTATTGCAGTTCTTTTAGATGCAGAACCTGCAATTTTATTAATACCACCTACAGAAACAGGGCCTTGAGCAACTGCAACGGCTTCACCGTTTGGTGCTTTTAGGATAGTTTGAACAAGTACGCCACCTTCAAGACTTTTTGCATCGGCTATTGTTGAAACGGTACAGTCTATTTTGTCACCGTTTTTTGAAAAAGGTGGAACTGTTGCAGTAACAATTACTGCAGCTGATGAACCTTTTTGGATATAGTTTTCTTGGTCAATTACTGTTCCTAAGTTTCTGATTAACATTTTGTTTGTAATCTGAGTTGAACGAGAGTTGTCACCTGTCCCCGGCAAACCTACAACAACACCGTAACCAACAATTTGGTTTTCTCTGACACCTTTTACATGAACAAGGTTTCCGATTCTTACCTGTGCTGCAATAGATGCTATAGGATTTAGTAACCAAATTGTTAATATTAATATTGTTGTAAGTATTTTTTTATTCATTTTAATTTTTGTCCTTTGTATGTTTTTATTCAAATTAGAATAAGTATTTGATAACTCTGTTGAATATACCTTCGTTTTGACTTCTAGAGATTGCGCCTCTGCCTGATAGAGCAAATTGAAGATTAGCTACATTGTATGAATAAACTCGACCGTTTTGGTCAATCCATCTTGGGTCAACAAGACCTGTTACTATTAAATCCATACGTTCGTTGCCATTCACAAGAGTTTTTTTACCTTGTACGGAAAGGTTTCCGTTTGGCATTTGTTGCACAACTTGTACTGCGATTGTGTCACCGTAAGAAAAAGTTCTGTTTCCTTGTGCGTTTGATTCAACTTCGTTGCTTCCTCCGTATCCGTCAGAACCTTTTAGGAAGCTCAGTTTAAACCAGTCTTTTAAGAACGAAGTAAAAGCGTCAGTTGTTGTGCTTGATTTAGATGTAGAATAGTTCAAATTATCATTAATTGTGATACTTTCACTCATAATAATTGATATCAAATCCCCGATTTGTCGTGCTTGAACACCACTAAACAGTGATTTAGGACAACCACCGTAGTTTGCGTTTGCACCAAGCACAAATAAAGATTCTGCATTGGCAGTATTCCCGAAGGTAACTGTCAGCATTAATATCATTGTTATTGAAACTAATATTTTCTTTATCATTTTAACCACTTCCCAAGTCTTTTTAGTTTTAGATATTTACCTGCACTCTGTTTTCACCGATAACTTTTGCAGTGTAGGTTTTGTTATACATTTTGTTTTCAACGGTTACATATTCCCCTATTGTACCGTCTGTTTTTGCAATACCGTCTATTGCGATTTGAAAACCACTGTTTGAATTAAGAATAATTCTAACTTCTGTATTACGAGTTACATCAGGTCTTACTCTGACAAACCTTTTGTCAATATATTCACCGTCACGAAACTCTTTTTTGGTTATCATTTCTTTATTCATCATATCTCTTGTTATGACGAAATTACTTTTATCTGCTATATTTATTTTTTTGAAAACTACTCTTGCAGAATTTATAGGTTGTTCTCTAGAAATATTCTCTCCTGCAACCAAAACATCTTCATAAGCCTTGATAGTCAAAGGAACACTTAGAGTTCTTTGAAGTTTATTGTTTACCAATATGTTTACTCTTTTAACATCTCTTGAGGTGATATTTGCTGAATCGGTTGTGTTAATTATTTCGTAAGATATTTTTCCGTCCGGCAAAGTAAGGCTTTGGAAAGGTAACATTGTTATTTTGATATCCAAATCAGCAGAAGTTTTTTGAGAGTAATCTTGAAGGATAACTTCCAAAAGGTCTTTTTTCAAAGTATCAGCACTGATAGTATTTGCAGAAGCTGATGCTGCAAATAATAATATTGTTAAAATTGTACTGAATAATTTTTTCATGTTCCTTCTTTCTTAAATCTGATTAATAGCTACTTACTATCTAACAAGGTTATTAGTTGTTTGAAGAATGTCATTAGAAGCGTTAACCATTTTTGAGTTAGATTCAAAAGCTCTTTCAGCTTTGATTAGTCCGATAAGTTCATCTACAATCTGTACATTAGAACCTTCAAGCATACATTGTTGTAATTGTCCCAAACCGTTTTGCCCCGGAGTATCCTGAATAGGGGTACCTGATGCTTGAGTTTCTGTGTATAGGTTGTGTCCTATAGATAAAAGCCCTGATGGGTTTTGGAATTTAACTAATTGCAGAGAACCTACAATCGCTTGTTGTGTTTGTCCCGGAAGTGTTACAGAAACATTACCGTCTTGAGTAATTGTGATTTCTGTCGCATCTCTCGGGATAGAGATTGCAGGCTGAATAATCAAACCGTCATTTGTAACAAGCTGTCCCAATGAGTCTAGTTGAAAACAACCGTCACGAGTGTATGCAAGAGTACCGTCTTGTTGCATAACTTGGAAGAAACCGTCGCCTTCGATTTCAACATCAAGTTGCCTACCTGTAGAAATCGCAGTACCTTGAGTGAATACTCTTGTTGTTGCAACAGTTTTAACACCAAGTCCGATTTCCAAACCAACAGGTTGGAACGTACCTTGATTCATCATCGCCCCAGGGGTTCTTATAGCTTGTGATAACAGGTCTTGAAATTCTGCTCTCGAATGTTTAAATGCAGTTGTGTTTACATTCGCAACATTGTTTGCGATAACATCTAAGTTATTCTGTTGAGCTATCATGCCTGTTGCTGCTGTTGTTAATGATCTTAACATTTTTTACCTTTCCTCACCTTGTCTAACATTTAGGGTTTATTTATTCCCTATTACCCCCTAATACGACCGACTGATATTGCCGAATCCAGTAATGTGCTGTTTTCGGTAATCACTTTCCCTAATGATTCGTAGTTCCTTGATGTTTGTATTGTATTTAACATTTCTCTTATTACACTGGAATTAGACATTTCTAACATTCCCTGTTGAACAGTAAATTTTGCAGGTGGTGTTACTAATTCTCTGTTATTTGCACTTCTAGGAGCAAATTTTGAATGACCAATAGAACGTAAATCCTCTTTATCACTAAAATTAAATATCCCAAAAGTTCCTAACGGAAATCTTTGTTTTCCGTCAAACGCTTCAATGTTTCCTTGTTCTGTTACAAGAATTTGGTATGACTTCATATCGGTATCTTCCATATCGTCATTGATAAGTCTGATTGGACGACTCAGATTATCAAGTACATATTCACCTTCTTTGGTTGTCAAATAATTTTGGCTGTTTGCACAGAAGGAGCCGTTTCTTGTGTAACCGATGTTTCCGTCCCTGTCCATAACCTTGAAGAAGCCGTCACCTTGTAGAGCAAAGTCATAAGGAACACCTGTTTTTGCAATAGCACCTTGAGTAAAATCGTATGTTATTTTCATTGTTTCAGAACCCATACTTAAATCACCCAAATATCTGTTATTACCAGCACTTTGCCCTTTGATAAGTTCACCACTTTTTTGATAAACAGATGAATCCATTACATTTTTGAATGTAAGCATACTTTTTTTGTAACCTGAGGTGTTTACATTGGCAAGATTGTTTGCAGTATTATCCAGATTGTCCATTAGGGCAATCATTCCGTTTGTTGCTGATTCAAATCCTCTTAGTAACATTAGTTTGCGTCCTTAAATCTTCCGTAGCTTGCCATTACATTTTTTACATAGTTTTGAGTTTCTTTGTATGGTGGCACACCGTTATATTTTTTAACGGCATTTGGACCTGCGTTGTAGGCAGCAAGAGCAAGTTCTTTGTTGTTGCCAAATCTGTCCATAAGTCCTTTCAAGTATTTTGTACCACCATAGATGTTTTGTTCTGCATCAAATGCGTTTGTAACTCCCAAACCTTGTGCTGTAGAAGGCATAAGTTGCATAAGCCCCATTGCTCCACAGTGTGATTTTGCCTTTGGGTTGAAGCCTGATTCTTGTTTTACAACGGCTTTAACAAAATCAGGGTCTAGGTTGTTTTGTGTTGCGTATTTGTCGATAAGTTTATCAATATCTCCGTGACTTACATTTGATGATGAGGAGGAAGGTACTCCTGCTTTAGAAGATGAGCCGTATTGTTGTTCATAAGTGTTATCAAGAATTTTTTGAAAATCACTATCAAGCTGAACATTGTCTGTTCCGAAATTCATCATTTCTTGGAATTGATTTTCAATAGCGCTAATGCGTCTTAAAGTTAACTCTAATCCGGAAAGTTCCACTTTCTCACTCTCTCCCCGTACAAATGTTGTACGAATATATTTATATTACTTACCAAGTCTACACTATAAATTTAAACTATTTGGAGGAAGGAAACATCAATCATAGGGTTGAAGTTTATTTTTCGTACATAGACCATATGGTCTAATTTGTCTAACAGTTTCTATACAAAAACAGACCGTTTGGAACAAACGGTCTGTTTTTTCTAAGTTATATCTTTTATTAGTCAATAGCTTTTATATCTGCTACTTCTTCATCATCTTCAACAACTTCTATTTCAGCGTTTCTGATAGTGTTTTTGTCAGCATATAAAGATTTGCTCTTAACTTTTTTCACTTGTCTGTCTAATTTATCAGCGATTAAATCTATACTAGCATACATAGATTCTGCAGATTCTTCAACATGAACAACATTTCCACTGCTCAATGTGCATTTTACTTCTGCAACATGTTTGCCTGATGCTGCTGGGTTTTTAATAACGGACAAAATAACTTTAATACCCTGAATTTGATCATAATGGTTAACAACTTTGCCTAGTTTTTCTTTTACATAAGCTTTGATAGCGTCTGTGATTTCGATGTTTTTACCATTTACGTGTATATGCATGTATGCCTCCAATAATGTGTACTTTTCCATTATACAACATACTTAACAATTTTTAAAGTGATTAATCTGTAATAATTTGTGGAATTTCAACATTTGGAGTACCGATTACTCTAACTAATTCCAACACTGATGCCTTCATTTGGCATTTTTGAGATGTTCCTTTGAAAAAGTCGCTATAGAAACAACCTTCACAATTACATCCTCTTTTATAACATTCTAGAGCTGTTGGTGTCCATCTTCTAACAGCTATAGCTCTCCCCATATCACGACTTCTAAACAACCTGTCCTCCAAGTATTTTTCCACCAATTATATAATAATAGCTCTTTAGAACCATTCCCCATAGGCTTTCTCAGCCTCTCTTTAATTATATGGGTTAAGTCGCTTTTTACAACCCGTTTGTAAATGTTTATTACAAAGAGTTTTAGGGCGTTTAAACCCCGTAATAGCTTGATTTATTACTTTTTGAACCATGTCTATCCCCCACCATGACATGATTATAGAGATTTGATGTCATGAAATCATGCTCATATCATGGGTTTCCATGTTTTTAAACAGTATTAAGAAATGTAAAAAAGTTGGCATGTTGCGAAAAGTTTTGTATTATTCGACAGTGGGACGGTAGGAATTGATGCAAGAAAACCTCGTTATTAAAACCATTTTGAATAGAAAAAGTGTAAGACAATTTTCGGACAAACCGGTCGAAAAAGACAAAATTATGACAATACTTCGTGCCGGCATGTCTGCACCGTCAGCCCGTAATCGACAACCTTGGAAGTTTGTAGTTGTAGATGATAAAGATTTGTTGAGAGCTATGGGAAATGAGCTTCCACACGCAAAAATGCTCTTGAATTCGCCTCTTGGAATTGTCGTTTGCGGTGATATAAGAAACAAAGATGATAGAACAGCAAATACTTTTTGGATGCAGGATTGTTGTGCTGCTGTAGAAAACATATTGATAGCGACAGAGGCTCTCGGACTTGGTGCTGTTTGGACGGCTTGCTATCCAAAAGAGGACAGAGTAGAAATACCCCAAAGAATCCTTAATTTACCTCAAGATATTGTTCCGTTGTGTGTAATTCCAATGGGGTACCCTAAAACAGACAGTTCTCCTATTGAAAAATGGAAAGAAGAAAATATCATTTATAACAAGTATTGTGAATAGGGGATAGTGCTGTTATTTCGTACTCTGATACGGAATTTGTCAATGCTGATTTCTTACTAAATAATAACCTAGCTTTTAGTAATTTATTGTTTGAGATTTTTGGGGCTTTGCCCTCTGAATGACAAATCTTTTTCAATACAACTCTACAAACAAATTCTTTTTTTGTTATCATATATTTGCAGACAGAAATGGAGAAAATTTATGAGCGGACATTCAAAGTGGTCAACAATCAAACATAAAAAAGCAAAAACAGATTCAGCAAGAGCAGCTGAATTCCAAAAATTTTCGAGAGAACTAATAGTTGCAGCAAAACTTGGTGGCCCTGACCCTGCAGGTAATTTCAGATTAAGAACTGCTATCGAAAAAGCAAAAGCTGCAGGACTTCCAAATGATAATATTAAACGAGCTATTGATAAAGGTGCTGGTAAAAACAACACAGATAATTATGAAGAATTAATATACGAAGGATACGCAGCTGGTGGTGTTGCCGTTGTAGTAGAGGCTATGACAGACAACAAAAACAGAACTGCAGGTGATGTAAGAAGTTTCTTCACAAAGTTCAATGGAAATCTTGGAGAAACAGGTTGTGTAGGCTGGATGTTCGACAGAAAAGGTTGTATTACATTCCCAAATACTGTTGATTATGATGCATTATTCGAAGCTGCAATCAATCTTGATGCAGAAGATATTGTTGAAGAAGATGATGTTTATAAAGTTATGACATCAGTTCCAAACTTGCAAACAATTACAGAAGGACTTGAAAAAGAAGGTTTCAAATCAGAAACTGCAGAATTTGTAAGAATTCCTCAAAATACTATAGAGGTGACTGATGAAAAAACAGCCACAAACGTACTAAGATTATTAAGCAGATTAGAAGAACATGATGACGTACAAAATGTTTATATGAACTGCGATATATCAGATGAGTTAATGGAAAAACTTGATTATTAATCAAGTAAATAAGAAAGAAGGCAATAATGATTAACGAAAAATTAGAAAAAGCTTTTAACGAACAAATCAATGCTGAATTATATTCAGAATACTTATATCTTTCAATGAAAGCATACTTTGAGCAAATCAATCTTAAAGGTTTTGTAAGCTGGATGGATGTTCAAGTTCAAGAAGAAAGAGCTCACGCATTTGGTATGTATGATTATGTTCACGAAAGAGGCGGTAAAGTTATTTTGACATCAATAGATGCTCCAAAAACTGAATGGAATTCTCCATTAGAAGTTTTTGAAGATGTTCTTAAACACGAAGAATTAGTTACATCTAAAATCAATGCACTTATGGATGTGGCTGAAGAAACAAGAGATAGAGCTGCTATG
>ERZ779681.298-NODE-298-length-18447-cov-23.2796_pt1 | contig 18447 bp, 17 predicted proteins | sample MGYA00511905_ERZ779681 | MGnify/ENA primary metagenome ERZ779681 (study PRJEB29588, sample SAMEA2144578) | human gut metagenome | biome: human gut; feature: human-associated habitat; material: faeces | place: Denmark | collected 2008/2010 ... | reverse complement strand
TTTTGTCGTTTTACAAGTAAATTCCCACGAAACCCTATAGGTTGCGGATTTGAGGTTTACCTTTAATAGAGATAAAACCGCAAAACGCGGTAGCAAGGTGGATTAACTCATTGATTATCAATCAAATATTTATTTTACTACAGCCATAATAACTAAACATTTTTTAAAACATCATCCCAAAATCTTACTTAACGGTAAAAACAGGCAATCTGACGGCAAAAAATCACAAAACAGACACATATAGAAAGATAGAAACTCTAAAATACTACACCTTTCTACTAAGAACTAGGTATTTTACACTATTTTCGACAAAAAGGTACAAAAAAAAATGTTTAATTTTAAAAAAATATTGTATCTTTGCCGCAGAAAGAAACATTCCGCATTATTACTAAATTGAGTTTCATGGAAAGACAGAGAGAGAATTTTCTTATGACGAGAAAAGTAAATCATAGCGTTACTGTCGGATTGGCTGCCCTTGCTTTATGCTCGGTGTCGGCTAATCTCATGGCTGCTGTGAACAACCCTAAGATAGCACGAGAGGTTATCTTACCACAAAACGAAAGCTTGATAGGATACGTTTACGACCAAGATAAGAATCCGCTGCCGGGAGTTACCGTAAAAGTGGAGGGAACACAAATCGTAACCGTTACGGATGATGAAGGCCGTTATTCCTTCAGCCAGCCTATCAAGCGAGGTGCTAACGTAAAATTTTCGATGCTCGGCTTTAAAACCAAGCGAGTTGTTTATAAAGGTCAGTCGGCTATCAGTCCGATGCTCGAACCTTCTGCTACCTCGGTTGGCGAGGTGGTGGTAGTGGCGCGCAGCAACATCAACGCTATCGACCTGCGCGCCAAATCGGGTGTGGTAGAGAATGTGGATATGAAGCGCGTAGAAGCTAAGCCGATGATTGACATGGCACTGGCACTGCAGGGTGCCGTGCCGGGCCTTGTCGTTACCAATACGGGCGATTTGGGTTCTGCTCCGAAGATCCGTCTGCGCGGAAACTCTTCGCTCCGACAGGGCAATGCAACCAACGAGCCGCTGTATGTGATGGATGGTCAGATTATCTCTGCCGAGACATTCTATAACCTGAACCCATCTGACATCAAGGACATGAAGGTGCTCAAGGATGCTACAGCCTGTGCACTGTATGGTGTGAAGGCGGCTAACGGTGTGATTGAAATCACATCACAGCGTGGCCATTCGGGTGCTCCACTCATCAACTACAGCACCAATATGGGTGTAACCACACGAGGCCGAAGAGGCCTCAAGATGATGAGCTCTGCCGAGAAACTGGAACAGGAGAGACTAATCGGTAACGTAGAGACTCCGGGCTACAGATACAGCGAGGATTACTACCGCAAGTACTTTGCCAACAATCCGAATCTGGCGAGCATGATTGCCGATGGCCAGAACAAGCTCGATTCCCTGAGAAATATCAACACCGACTGGTTCAACGAACTTCTGCGCAACAGCTTCTACCAGCGCCATAACCTGAGTCTGCGAGGCGGCAATGAGCGAACCACCTATTTTCTCTCAGCCAACTATTCCTATCAGGGCGGCCGTATCGAGGGAAATGACAAGCAGCGCATGGGCATCCGCCTGAATGTGGACCAGAAACTGGGAAAGATAGGTTATGCCATGCTGGGCGTTACGGGCTCTTATTCAAAGACCAATACGCCTAACGGAACCTCAAGCGACCCTTCTTCGCTGATTTACGAACTGAACCCATACGAGCAGAAGACAGGCAAACTCTGGTCGTATCCGGGACAGACCTATAAGGACCTGATGAACCAGTACAGCGCCGAATCTACCGACAAGGAGTTTGGCGTGAACGGTAACATCACCCTGAACCTGCTTCCAGGACTGGATGTTGCAGCTGTAGCCGGTATCGACTTCGTACTGGATGAGTCACACCAGTTTACACCTTCTACAGCCTACTCTGAGACCCATAGCGGTGTGCCAGAAGTGGCACGCGGTATCTATTCGAAATCCAAGAATACCACCACCAATATCTCTGCCAACGTGCGTGCTACCTATACCCGTACGTTCAATGAGATTCACGACCTCACCTTCAGTGCCAACATGGATTATTATGATACCAACATCGATAATCTGAGCACTACCGGTTATGGCGTAGGAACCCTGAACTCGGCAGCAGCCATCAACCAGTCGCTCACCGGCTCACGCCGAGTGAAGATGAGCGCTCCTAGAGACAAGAACCGCCAGTTGGGTATCGGTGGCGTGCTGGGCTACAGTCTGCTGAGCACCTACGACCTCTATGCTACCTACAAGGCAGATGCCTCTTCGGTTCTACCATCAGACAAGCGATGGAACAAGGCATGGGCGGTAGGTCTGGGATGGACACCATCCAACTATGCCTTCCTGAAGGACAACAAGGTGATTTCACGCCTCAACTTCAAGGGCTCGTATGGTATCACAGCCAATCTGAACGGAGTTTCGGCTTCTACCACAACAGGAACCTTCTCCTACTCCACCAATACCTACGAAGACCAGCGCGTACTGGAACTTATCTCCTTATATAATAAGGACCTGAAACCAGAGCAGAACAAGTCGGTAGACCTGGGTATGAGCATGGACCTTTTCAACCGCATTACGCTGGATGTAAACTATTACAACCGCCGTACCGAACAGGCTTTGCTCGATGTGCCAATCCCTACATCTGTAGGCTATTCTACCCTGAAGCGCAACATCGGTGTGCTGGAGAACAGAGGTATAGAGCTGGGACTGAGTGCCAAGATCATCGATACCTACGATTGCCGACTCAGCATCGGAGCCAACCTTGCTTACAACGACAACAAGGTGCTCGACCTGTATTATGCCGACAAGATTTACACCACCGAAGATGCACTGGTTCCAGACTATGAGGTAGGCAAATCATACGATATGCTCTACGGACCTACGTCGCTGGGCATCAATCCGCTCACCGGTTATCCGGTATTCCTGCTGCCAGACGGCACAGAGAAACAGGCTACCGAGGCACTTACCAAGGACGATGTAGTGGCATTAGGCCATCTCACACCACCTTATTCAGGTACCTTCAATCTGAGTTTCTCATACAAGTCGTTCGACTTCGATATGGACTTCTACTACGTTCATGGCGGAATCCAGCGTTTCAACTACTCGTATGTGAGAGATAAGGACAATGTGAACAAGAATGCCGTGGCCGGACAGACCGATAAGATGTGGTTCAAGCAAGGCGATGAGAACAAGACCTACTGGACACCGTTCTACACCTCATCCACCGCAGAAGACAACATAGCACTCTATCCAAACTCACGCACCGTGGGCAAGAGCGACTACCTGCGCCTCTCTATGGTGAGCATGCGCTACCGTCTGCCAGCCGCTACCCTACACAAGATACTGCCATTCATACAGTATGCCAGCGTAGGTTTCCAGGCATCCAACCTCTTTACGTGGACCTCTTACAAAGAGAGCGACCCGGAAAGCGGAACCCTTGCCGGCACCACACAGCCAATTTATACATTCAATTTGAATCTTACATTCTAGGAGACAGAAAAGATGAAGAATATCAAGAATATCATCAAGAAGGCACTACTCTTCACGGGCAGCACCCTGCTTCTGGCAGCCTGCTCGCTCAATGTGCCACCACCAGACCAGTTTTCAGACCCCGATGCCATCACCGATGTCAACACGGGGCGCTCTCTGCTCACCTCCTGCTATCTGAGCTATCCGCATCAGGAGTATGAGTTTTCGCTCTTGGGCAACGACTTCTGCCCTACCAACCTCTCGGGAAAGGATGTCGAAACCCAGAACCTCTACAACTGGCAGGATAAGAACATCAGCAACCTCTCGTCAACCGTATGGCCGGCGTATTACACCTGTATCTCCAACTGCGATGTACTCCTGGAGCGTATCGACAAGATTACGACCGAGACCGCAGCCGATCTGCAGGAGAAGCAGGCTATCAAGGCAGAGGCACAGCTGCTGAAGGCAATGTGCTATTTCGACCTGCTACGCATCTATGCCACTCCATACGATGAGAATCCGGAGGCTGACGGCATCATCATCAAGAACATGTTCGGTTTCGAAACCAATGGCCGCAGCAGCAAGAAAACCTGTATCGGCATGATCAACAGTCTGATAACAGAGGCATCAGAAGTGAGAAACCAGCCCTCAAAGAACGGATGGTTATCGCAGACCGCAGCCGATTATCTGCTTGCCGAAACAGCACTCTATATGGGCGATTACAAGAAAGCAGCCGAATATGCCGACGATGTGATAGAACAGGGCGACGACAGCAAGATAGGCGGCGAAAGCTACTCCCGACTCTGGCGCACCGAGAGCTATGGCGGCAGAATCTTTGCCTTCAACACCCAGAACAGCTATTATATCGCCATCGAATACGACAGTTCTGAAGGCGACTATTATGCCGTCAATCCGGCATTCACCTTTACGGATGAGGATGTACGCGCGAAATATACGCTCTATCCGAAAGACCAGAACGGTAAGACCCGCAACCTGATGGGCAAGTACAACATGATGAACAAGCAGGGCACCCAGCCTAACTACATCAACCGCATGCGTTACGCCGGAGCCTACTTCATCGCTGCCGAAGCCTATGCACGCGATAACAACGAACAGATGGCACGCGAGCGCATCAACCATTACCTGCAGCTGGTTTCAGCCGATCCTATCGCAGATAACACAACGGGCGACGCGCTGGTTCAGGCTATCCTGGCAGAGAAGTACAAGGAATTCGTTGGCGAAGGCAGCAATTACTTCGACCTGAAGCGAACCCACTCAGACTTGAACCGTCTGTCGGCATGGGGCGGAGCAGCCACAGCAAAAATCAGCAAGGACGATTACCGCTGGAACTTCCCTATCCCAGCTTCGGAATATAAATATAACAACAATGTGAGCCAAAATGACAAGTGGCCAATTAACAGATAATATTAACATTTAAAATAAAGAGAACGATGAAAAAAATTACATTCATGCTTATGTGTATGCTCGCGATGCTGACAGGTTTCAGCGCATGCAGCAGCAGTGATAATGACGGCGACAAGCCGATGACCAACTATGTATCGATTTCTGCAGAAGGAAACAATATCATCAACGAGGATGATGATGAAGAAGTAAAATTCAACATCCTCATCGGTAATACCCTGACAGCAGACGCTACCATCAATCTTTCGCTCGAAGGAAATGATGACAATGTGGCTACACTCACTCCTTCTACCATCGCGCTGAAGGCTGGTGCCAAGACAGCATCCTTCACCCTAAAGTCGAACAAGAAGAGTCTGCTCAAATCAGATCGCGTACTGACCGTAAAGGCTACTTTCTCTGATGCCAACATGAAGACAGATGGTAAAGCCGTAACCCTGACCATCAAGCCAGACTCCGACATTCCTGTCCTTACGGCAGAACAGCAGAAACTCATTGAGGGCTACAAGCAGAACCTCAACATCGACCTGACCAAGATTCTCGGTAAGGTAAAAGTAGATACCAAGGTTACCTTCAATGACGATGACAAGATTGATATCAACGACAACAAAGATACCCGTTCTTTCAGCGGCGTTACCATCATCACGCTGAGCGAGAAGGCTACAGCCGATAAGCCTGTCTTGAAGATGGTTTCAAATGCAATGGGTATGGCTGCGTTCAACTATGAAATGCTGAGAAAGAAAACCGTAGAAGATGCAGAATACTGGACACAGACGCCATACAGTAAGGCTGTAATGGAGAATATCAACTACGATTACAATAAGGAAGCCTTCACCATGACACTGGATGGCATCGAGGTAAACCCGGCAGATATGACCCTCAAGTTTACAGGCAGCAAGGTAGATTTATACGGGGAAGAGATTACTACCGTTCCATTCGACTATACCTTCTCAGCATGGGACCGTCTCAAGGCTATGGCTGATGCAAACAAGTCGTTTGAAGTAGACGAAGGAGATACCAAGGCCAATGTTCCTGTACAGGAGATCATTGATGGTGGCGGTTCGCTGAATCCTTATTCATTCTTCGACAATACCGATGTCGTAGCAGACGGAGAAGCGACAGATTATAAAAACATCTACGTTGCTCCAACAGGCAAAATCGACTTCGCCAGCGGCAAGATGACCTTCGCCTTCCCTTGGTATCTTGAGACTACATACGGATGCCAGCGAGTTGAAGCAACCTATACATTTGGTAATTAACAAGCATTTTACCATCTAATGCCGACATTATGTATAAAATAATGAAACAATTATTTCTTTTTGCCCTGCTTGCAGCTTTCTGTCTGCCGGCAGGAGCGAACAAAGATTCTAAAATAAACCTTCCACGGGGAACCGTGGAAGGCTACCTTGATAACGGACTCCACTATATCATTATGCCTAATGCACTGCCTCGCCACGGCATAGAGATGCGACTGGTGATGAAGGTAGGTTCTCTGCAGGAGAACGACCAGCAGAAAGGCGGTGCCCACTTCCTGGAGCACATGTCTTTCTCGGGTACCAAGCACTTTCCACAGGATGCATGGGTAGATTATTTCGAACGGCTCGGTATGAAATACGGACGCGACATCAATGCCTTCACCGGCTTCGACCGTACCATCTACTGGCTCTCACTGCCGGTTGCCGACTTCGGAACACAGGTAATGGACAGCACCCTTCTTGCCGTACGCGACATTCTCGACGGGGTTTCTTTCGAACCTCAACTCGTAGAGCAGGAACGTGGCGTCATCAAGGAAGAACTGCGCGGCTACAGCACGGGCGATGACTTCTACAACCTGAAGATTGGCGACGGAAGATACATCCAGCGCATGCCGCTGGGCACAGAGCCGGATATCGAAACCATCTCGCGCAACCAGTTACTCAACTATTATCACCAGTGGTATCTGCCTCAGAATGCCTGTCTGGTGGTGGTAGGTAATGTAGATGCCCAGGACATGCAGAAGCGCATCCAGGATACCTTCAGTTCGATAGCCAAGGGCCAGCCTACTCCACTGGGCAAATATCCGCTTACCTATAAGAAAGGTATCACCCTGCACGAGGTGAAAGATACCGTAGGCACCAGTTCCAAACTGGAGTTCATCATCCCTCACGAGGGTGTGGTAGGCAACACCATCGCTTCTACCGCCCTGAAAGAGCAGTACCGACTGCTTATCGCGGCTATCAGCAAGCGACTGGCAGCACGGGGTATCAGATGCGACATCAGCGATGCCTGGTATCTCGCTACCCAGAACCACTTCTCTTTCTCTGTAGAAGGCAAGGGTAAGCAGGAACTCAAGGAGAAGATGACCCAGGTGCTCGGTGCCTTCGCTGATATCACGAAAAAAGGATTCGGAAAAGAGGAACTCGCTGACTATGTAACCGAAAAGGTGAACAGGATGAAGGCGGATACCATTGGATTCCAGTCGGGTAAATGGTGTGATGACTTCGTAGATTACATCATCTCAGGCGACCGCTATGTGGCATGGGACGAGGATATGGAAAAGGTAAAACTCCTGGTAAGCAACACCAGCAGCAGCCAGCTCCAGAAACTCTTCAAGACCATTCTGAACGAAGGTAAGCAATCGCTCCTCGTAGCCTACCAGAACAACGCCGGGAAGACTGAATCCTTCACCGAAAGCGAGTTGCAGCAACTTTGGCAGCAGGGACTGAAGACCCGCATGCCGGCTTATACCTACCAGCGCAAGGAAGTCGAGGAAAAGCAGCACGTTGACATACCAGCCTGTCTGTCTGCCACCCACCCAGATGCCAGCGCATCTATAGTAAGCAAGCGCAAATACGAGGATATCGGAGTATCGGAATATCAGCTCGCCAACGGACTGAGACTGGTGATGCGACCTACAACCGACAAGGACAGCACCATCTATATCGCCATGCACGGACGTGGAGGCGTAGGCGACCTCAGCAAGCAGGAATATCCGCTGCTCAAAGACGCCGTAAGCTATGTAGACATGGGCGGTCTGGCACATATCAATACCGACCAGCTGACCAAAGTGATGCAGGCAGAGGGACTCTCTATGAGCGTAGGCATCGCCGACTACTGGCACCAGGTGCTCGCCTCAGCCCCAACCGACAAGGCACAGGAACTGATGAACCTGGTTTACGAGAAGATTACGGCTCCAGGCAAGTCATACGAAGATTTCAAGGAAGTACGCGATGCGGAAATCGAGAGATTCGGCAAGGAAACCCTGCTCGAACGTCTGCTCAAGCGCGACATCAACCGCAGGCTCTCCAGAAGAGTGGATTCGCTGGTGTGCAACATGCCGGCAAACAGCGGTGTCAAAATCCAGAAGGAAGACCTCAACAGGCTCAATCTGGATTCCATGACCAACTATTATACATCGCTCTTTGCTAACCCTCAGCAAACCACGCTGATCGTTACCGGCAACATCGATGAAGAGCAGATTCTGGGCACCATCGTCAACACCTTTGCACGCCTCAAGGCATCAGCCCGCATGACCCGTTTCGAGGACAAGCCAAGCAACATGCCGAAGAGTCCTTACAAAGAGGCTTTCGAAAACGACGTGGAGACGCAGACCGTGCTGAACTACATCTATTCGGGCAACTACAAGCCAGGACTCCGCCAGTCGCTCATGCTGAAACTGATGCGTGATGTCATGCAGAACCGCCTGCTGAGCATCCTGCGCGAGAAGATGAACATTGTTTATTCTCCATACGCCGACCTCTACTATGCCGGAGTGCCTCAGGCTAAATACAACTTCTGGCTGGAGATTGCGCTGAAGAACGAAAACCGCGACAAGGCTATCCAGACACTGGACGGAATCATCAAAGAGCTGCAGACCAACAGAATCAGCGAGGGAGAACTCAACAAACTGAAGATGTCGTTCCTCGTTACCAAGCGCAAGTCGCTCTCTGATGACGCACCGGCAGAATGGAAGAACATCCTGACTACCCTCTTGCAGAACGGCGAGAGTCTGGAAGATTTCGACAACTACAGCAACTGCCTGAAGAGTATCACCACCGAAGATATCCGCAAGGGATTCGAAGAGTATGTGCGTCCTGAGCGCGTAGCTCTGCTCTATAAGGGCAACCCATTTTAAACTTTAAACAACCCAAAGAAGAAAAGATATGAAGAAGATATTATGGATGGTCATGCTCATGGTGAGCATGACTGCCTATGCACAGAAAACACCTGAGATATACCGTATTTTTGATGCAAAAGGCAAGGAAGTTACTTACGAGAATATGATCAAAACCGTAGCCGCCAGCGATGTGGTGTTCTTCGGCGAAATTCACAATTGCGTCATCAGCCACTGGATGGAGCTGAAGGTATTGGAGTCGCTGGCTGAGAACAACAATAAGCTGAAGGTAGGTATGGAGATGCTCGAAGCCGACAACCAGCTCATCATCGACGAATATACCGGCAGCGTGATTTCTTCCGACCGCTTCGAAGAAGAATGCCGTCTCTGGCCTAACTACAGTACCGACTATGAGCCATTGGTTTACTATTCTAAGCGCCATCATCTCCCGCTGATAGCAACCAACGTGCCTCGCCGCTACGCCAGTGTGGTAAAGGAGAAAGGTCTCGCCTATCTCGATTCACTCTCAGCCGAAGCCAAGCGCTATCTCCCGAAGTTGCCTATCAAATATGTGGAGAATGAGAATGCCCAATCAGGCTTTGCTCTGATGGGACTGATGGGCAAGGCTAAGGATTCAAAGCCAGAACTGATGGCACAGGCTCAGGCTATCAAGGATGCCACAATGGGCTGGTTTATCGCCCAGAACCTAAAGAAGGGCGAGCAGATGATTCACTTCAACGGCACCTATCATTCTGACGCTAACAACGGCATCATCCCTTATCTCAAGGAATATCGCCCAAAGACTACAGTCAGCACCATCAGAGCGGTGCGTCAGGAAGAGATTGACAAAATAGATGAAGATTATCTGGGACTGGCAGATTTCTATATCTGCATCACAGAAGATATGAATATGTCATATTAACCCATCAAAATACGCAACAAAAAGCCCCTGGTGTGTTCTTACATCAGGGGCTTTTAACATTACGGGGGACCAGCGATGGAATCGCTGGGGACGGGGGCGCGAAGGGGCTAAGGCTCTTTTTACTTTTTTACCTTTTTACTTTTTTACCTTTAAAAGCCCCTTTTTACCTTTAAAAGCCTTTTTCCTTAAAAACTCCTTAAACTTTGCTACTCTCTGCAATATTTTTAGTAACTTTGCACCCAAAAGTTAGTATACAAGATGAAAATAGGAATTATCGTTGCGATGGACAAAGAGTTCGCGCAACTCAAAACATTATTGACCGAATCGCAGGTTGAGAGAAAAAATTATAAAGACTTCGTTATCGGAAAGATAGGCAATAACGAGGTGGTGATGCAACAATGCGGCATCGGTAAGGTGAACAGTACCATAGGTGCCGTGGAAATGATTGACAACTATCACCCTGACCTCGTCATCTCTTCAGGCGTAGCTGGAGGCGCTGATATCAACCTCAACGTGACTGAGGTGGTGGTGGCAACCAACTGCGTTTACCACGATGCCTATTGCGGCGAGGAATGCGAATTCGGACAGATTCTAGGCATGCCTGCTTTCTTCAAAACACCTAAGGAATATGTGGAGAAGGCACTCGCCATCAACAACCTGCCGGGCAACAGGCACCCGAAGATCCACGCCGGACAGATTGTGAGCGGCGAATGGTTTGTAGACAGCAAGGAGAAGATGCGCTCTATCCTGGAACACTTCCCTCAGGCGATGGCGGTGGATATGGAGAGCTGCTCTATCGCCCAGACCTGCCACATCTACAAGACGCCTTTCATCTCCTTCCGCATCATCAGCGATGTACCGCTGAAAGATACCAAGGCACAGCAGTATTTCGACTTCTGGGCTAAAATGGCTGAAGGCTCTTTCAATGTTACCAAGGCTTTCCTCGAAAGTCTGTAAACTGTAAATTATCAATTATCAAGATGAATAAGATTCCAAGTTTTACAATCAATCACAATAAGCTGCTCCGCGGCATCTACGTGAGCCGTAAGGACGAAGTAGGCGGAGAAGTCATCACAACATTCGATATCCGCATGAAGGTGCCTAACCAGGAGCCTTGTCTGCACAACGGTGCCATCCATACCATCGAACACCTGGCTGCCACCTATCTGCGCAACGACGAGGAGTGGAAGGACCGCATCATCTACTGGGGACCGATGGGATGCCTCACGGGCAACTATCTCCTTATCAAGGGCGACCTGGAGAGCAAGGACATCGTGGAACTGATGAAGCGCACCTTTAAGTTTATCGCCGATTTCGAGGGTGAGATTCCGGGACAGGCGGCAAAGGACTGCGGCAACTACCTGCTCCACGACCTGCCTATGGCGAAATATGAAGCCAGAAAATATCTGGATGAGGTGCTCAGCTGCATCAGGGAAGAAAACCTCATCTACCCTACACAGGATTAGAAACAAAAAATATGGCAAGCTTACCACTTAAGCTTGCCATATTTTTCTTTATACCAAAGTTGCCAGCCATTGACCAGATTCTGCCATACTACATAGGCACCCGGTGCTACGGCAGCAAGAGGATTCAGGAAGGTGAGGGTGAGCCAGATGCCCACTACCGTATTCTTCTGTCCCAACGCCTGACCGGCACTGATACTCGCACCGAAATGCCTGCCTACCGCCTTGCCGATGGCAAACTGGAGGAGACATACCAGCAGCGGTACAAAGAGCAGCAGAAGCATCGTTACGCCCGATACCTCGGCATGGAGCATGTTGCGAACCGTTTCGCCCATCAGTATCGTGAGGTTGAAACACCACATATAAAAGCCTAAATCCTTTACATTCTTCACCTTATCCACCCATTTTGGCAGGAACCTGCGGCTCAGCAAGGCAAGCAGCAGAGGCACCACCAGCACGGTAGTGACATTGCGGAACACCATCGCACTCATCATGAGGAACGATACATCTGCCCCTTTCTCTACCATCGGGAAAAGACTCGGAATGATGACCATCGTAAAAATGTTGGCGATGACCGTATAGGTGGTCAGCGAACCGATACTGCCGCCCCACCCCCGGCGGCTGCCGTAGGACAGATGAAGCAGATGAAGGCACCCTCGAGAATCAGTTTGGTGCTGTAATCGGAGCCGAACTCAAAGATAAGCACCACCATCATCAATGACAGCGAGGTACGGATGAGCTGGAGGATGAAATGCCACGCCTTAGGCTTCATCTCCTTGATTTCTATCTTACAGAAAGTAACATAGAGCAGGGAGAACAGCACTACCGGCATCAGACTTACCAACCTCGGACCACAATAATCGCCAATGGGCACCAGGAAGGGCACATTGGCGAATATCAGGTAGCCCAATGCTCCCATAACCAGGGAGCAGGGCAATGAAAACTTTCTAAAAAATCTCCACAAAAACATTTCTGCTTAGTCTTTGTTGCTGCGCTTGCGCTTCAGGTGATCGAGCTCAATCTTGCGCATACGCATGTTCTTTGGAGTTACCTCTACGTACTCGTCCTCACGGATATACTCCAGGCACTCCTCAAGACTCATCACGGTCTTAGGAATGACGCGAGCCTTATCGTCAGAACCGGAAGCACGTACGTTGGTAAGCTGCTTAGCCTTGGTTACGTTGACTACCAGGTCGTTGTCGTGAACATGCTCACCTACAACCTCGCCTCCGTAAACCTCCTCACCCGGGTCGATGAAGAACTTACCACGATCCTGCAGCTTATCGATAGCGTAAGCAAAGGCAGTACCGGTTTCGAGCGCAATCATGCTACCGTTAGAACGGCGGCTGATTTCACCCTTGTATGGCTGATACTCCTTGAAGCGGTGAGCCATGATAGCCTCGCCCTGAGAAGCGGTAAGCACGTTGGTACGCAGACCGATGATACCACGTGAAGGGATATCGAACTCGATGTCTACACGCTCGCCCATATTCAGCATAGAGGTCATATCACCCTTGCGGCGGGTTACCATATCAATCATCTTAGAAGCAAACTCCTCTGGTACGTTGATGGTTAACTCCTCAACAGGCTCGCACTTCACACCGTCAATCTCCTTATAGATAACCTGAGGCTGACCTACCTGGAGCTCATAGCCCTCGCGGCGCATGGTCTCGATGAGTACAGAGAGATGGAGCACACCACGGCCTGATACAATCCACTTATCGGTAGAATCCTCGTAAGGCTGTACGCGGAGAGCGAGGTTCTTCTCGAGCTCCTTGTTCAAGCGCTCCTGGATGTGGCGTGATGTACAGAACTTGCCTTCCTTACCGAAGAATGGTGAATCGTTGATGGTGAAGAGCATGCTCATGGTAGGCTCATCGACAGCGATTGGAGGCAGTGGCTCAGGATTCTCGAAATCGCAGATGGTATCACCAATCTCGAACTTCTCCAAGCCGATAACGGCACAGATATCGCCTGAATCTACATGATCGGTCTTCTTGTGGCCCATACCCTCGAAGGTGTGAAGCTCCTTGATCTTGGTCTTCTCCTGGGTTCCGTCGCGGTGGCAGATGGTAACATTCATTCCGTCCTTCAATGTACCGCGGTGTACACGACCTACGGCGATACGACCTGTATAAGAGCTGTAATCGAGTGAAGTGATAAGGAGCTGTGGAGTACCCTCGAGCTGCTTAGGAGCTGGGATAACCTCAATAATCTTATCGAGCAGATAATCGATATTGTCTGTTGGATGATTATAGTCCTCGCCCATCCAGCCGTTCTTGGCAGAACCGTAAACTACAGGGAAGTCGAGCTGGTCTTCTGTAGCATCGAGGTCGCACATCAGGTCGAATACCATCTCGTACACCTCTTCAGGGCGACAGTTAGGCTTATCTACCTTATTAACAACGACGATAGGCTTCAGTCCGAGCTGCAATGCCTTCTGGAGCACGAAACGGGTCTGAGGCATCGGACCCTCGAAAGCATCGACGAGGAGGAGGCATCCGTCTGCCATGTTGAGCACGCGCTCAACCTCACCACCGAAGTCAGAGTGTCCAGGAGTATCGAGGATATTAATCTTAGTACCTTTCCAATTGATAGATACATTCTTTGAGAGAATGGTGATACCACGCTCGCGCTCCAAGTCGTTGGAATCGAGCACTTCGCCGCTGTTATCCTGGCCGTCGCGGAACAGCTTACCGGCGAGCATCATCTTGTCGACCAATGTAGTCTTACCATGGTCAACGTGTGCAATAACTGCAATGTTTCTAATGTCTTGCATTTTAATTTTTACCTTAAATACTTAAATTTGGGTGCAAAATTACAAAAAAATCCCGAAATGTTTGCATAATTCGGCAAAAAGTTGTATCTTTGCACCGCATTTTTAATGAAACCACCGTGAGGAAGGTCATCAGATGCACAAAATTAAACATATTCATATTTTATTAAATTAAGTTTTTACAGCTATGTATTTAGACAAAGCAAAAAAAGAAGAGATCTTTAGCAAGTACGGAAAGTCTAACTCTGATACTGGTTCAGCTGAGAGCCAGATAGCATTGTTCTCATACCGTATTGCTCATTTGACGGAACATGTTAAGAAGAACCGTAAAGATTATACTACAACACGTGCGTTGACACAGCTTGTAGGAAAGCGTCGTGCATTGCTCGATTACTTGTATGATCGCGACATCAATCGCTATCGTGCTATCATCAAGGCCCTCGGTCTTCGTAAGTAATCAGCTTAGGCAGACACATTGCTTAACAGAACAGAATCCCATCGTTCGCAAGAGCGGTGGGATTTTTCTTGCATAAAAAAAAGAGCAGGAATAAAGATAAGAAACAGGAAACGGGCTGGGAGCGAAAAAACTCCTAGCCCGTTTTTGCATACTTACTAAATTTAAATTACCTGAGTATCTCCTTCAGCGGTTTCATCACGAATTCACGCTCCTCCATCAACGGATGAGGAACCTTGAAATCGGGCTCATCTATCACCAAGTCATCTATCATCAGGATATCAATGTCGATGATGCGGTCATGGTATTCGCTATCCACCGACTTCATGGTACGCCCCATTTCGCGCTCTATGCGCTGCGTAGCCTCCAGCACCTGGCGCGGGGCCATCGTGGTGAGAACCAGCACACAGGCATTGATATAGTCGTTGGGAGATGAATAGCCCCAAGGCTTGGTTTCGTAAAGAGCAGACTGGCGCTCTACCACACCAATCTGCTCTCCTATCTTTTCTATTACCTCGCGAATGTTGCGCTTTCGGTTGCCCAAATTCGTACCGAGACTTAAATATACCTGATACATACTTATTCACACTTTCATAAAATTGTGGATAACTAAGCTAAAACCTAGAATATCAACAACTTCTATGTGTATAAAAACTGTTTATACCACTGTTTAATCTGGAAGCATCAACAATGAATCACCATAGCAGCCAAACATATAGCCATTCTTCACAGCCATCTTGTATGCCTCGTAAACCAACTCGTAACCGCCAAAGGCTGCAGTACTCATCATCAGGGTTGACTCCGGATGATAGAAATTGACTACGGCACAGTCAGCAAGACCAAAATCGTATGGAGGGAAGATGAACTTGTTGGTCCATCCATCGAAAGCCTTCATCATACCATCGGTGCCTACAGCCGTTTCTGTTGCCTTCATCACACTGGTACCGATAGCGCAGACGCGATGGCCGGCAAGTTTGGTCTTGTTAACCAGATCACATGCCTCCTGGCTGATCATCATCTGCTCTGAATCCATCTTGTGCTTGGTAAGGTCCTCCACCTCAATATCGTGGAAGTTGCCCAGACCGCAATGCAGGGTGATATAAGCCTCGTTGATACCGTTGATCTCCATACGCTTCATCAGCTCGCGTGAGAAGTGAAGACCGGTAGCAGGTGCAGTAACAGCACCCTCTACCTCAGCGAAAACACATTGGAAATCGTCCATATCATCCTCTGTAGCGTGATGATCCTCACGTGCATCGATAACGTAGCGAGGAAGCGGAGCCTCACCCAGAGCGAAGAGCGAACGCTTGAAGACATCATGATTGCCATCCTCATCATAGAGGAAACGGAGGGTACGGCCACGGCTGGTGGTATTGTCGATAACCTCGGCAACCATCTCGTTGACATCATCGAAGAAAAGCTTGTTGCCGATACGGATCTTGCGGGCAGGCTCTACCAATACGTCCCAAAGGCGCATCTCAGGATTGAGCTCACGGAGCAGGAACACCTCAATCTTGGCATCGGTCTTCTCCTTGGTACCATAAAGACGGGCTGGGAAAACCTTGGTATTGTTGAAGATGAAGGTATCGCCCTCTTCGAAGTAATTCACGATATCCTTGAACTGCAGGAATACTGGATTGCCATCGGCATCAACCATATCCTTGCCGTTTTCATCTTTCTTGTACATCTCGATGGTTTCTGACTTCTTGTGGAGAACCATGAGTCGGGACTCATCGCGGCGAGTAATCTCGAATGTACGTTCACCACTAGCCGTTTTTACCACGTGCTTTGCCTTATGTGGATAAAGTGCCACCTGATCTTTTGGCAACTTAAAGTTAAATTGTGATAGCTTCATGTTATATTTTTTATTACTTGGATGGCTGAAGGCTGTCTTCGAGAGGCTGCTCATCAAGCCATTCCTGGAAATGATCAAAACTGATGCAGTTTTCTACTGCGAAACTTCCTGCCTTGGTACGGCGGAGGGCGGTAAGGTAGGCGCCACTATCGAGAGCCCTGCCGATATCACGGGCGAGGGAGCGGATGTAAGTGCCTTTGCCGCAAACCACACGGATGCTGGCGGTCTTCTCCTCATCGTTATAATCGGTGAGTTCTATCTCGTCTACACGCACGGTCTTCGGCTTGAGCTGAACCTCTTCGCCTGCCCGGCGCAAGGCATAAGAGCGGTCGCCATTCACCTTTACGGCGCTGTAGGTAGGCGGAACCTGCTGAATCTCGCCCACAAACTGCTTAAGCGTTTCCTCCACCAGCTGGCGGGTGATATGCTTCGTAGGATAGGTGTGATTCACGCTGTGTTCCTTATCGTAGCTGGCGGTAGTAGCACCGAGCTGCAGGGTAGCTGTATACTCCTTAGTATGGGTCTGCAGCTGTTCTATCTGCTTGGTACATTTACCGGTGCAGAGCACCAGCACGCCAGTGGCAAGGGGATCGAGCGTACCGGCATGTCCTATCTTCACCTTAAAACCGAGCTTCTTGCTGAGCAGATAGCGAACATGTGCCAGGGCTCCGAAACTCGACATGCGATAAGGCTTGTCGATGGCAATAATTTCTCCTTTTCTGAAATCCATATTTTTAAACTAATGAACAGATGATGGTTACAGCACCTGCAATGGCACAATAGATACCAAAGTATACCAGTTTACCCTTCTTCACAATGCTAATCATCCATTTACAAGCCAGACAACCTGAAATGAATGCAGCCGCAAAGCCTATAATCATAGGGAATGCGTCGATGCCTCCAAGTGTCTCTTCGCCCTTCAGACCCTTCAGAAGGTCGAGCAATGCCTCGCCCAGGATTGGAGGAATCACCATAAGGAACGAAAATTGAGCCATCTTCTCCTTCTTGTCACCGAGCAAAAGGCCGGTGGCGATGGTAGTACCAGAACGGGAAAGGCCAGGCAATACGGCAAGTGCCTGTCCGAGACCGATGATAAAGGCATGTACCGGACTAATATTCTCCTTCTGACGAGGCTTGGCGAAGTAAGAGAAAGTAAGGAGCACAGCTGTTACGAGGAGCATACAGCCCACGATAAGCAAGCCTGAACCGAAAACCTCTTCTACCTTATCCTTGAAGAATACGCCTACGATACCCACAGGAATCATAGAGATGACGATATTGAGGGCATACTTTGTTTCCTCATTCATCTGGAACTTGAAGAGTCCCTTCAAGATCCAATCAATTTCTTTCCACAGAATGACCAGTGTACTCAACACGGTTGCTACATGAACCATGATGGTAAAAGTAAGGTTATCCTCTCCGTTAATGCCAAAAAGATAAGCACCAATAGCCAAATGACCGCTACTGCTTACCGGCAAATACTCTGTGAGACCCTGAACGAGTCCCAACACTAATGCTTCAAACCAATTCATCGAATGAAATAAATGTTATGTGCTGATTTTTATTTAGGGTTACGCCCTATAAACTATTAACTACAAACTATTAATTGTCTTTCGGTTTATGTATCACCGCATAGATGATTGAAAGGAAACCTATCAATGTCACGGTTGGTGCTACTACGATACGACGGGTACTGAAAATATCAGTATCGAAGGTATGCTCGTTAGAACCGGCGCCACTCATCAACAGAAAACCGATGATGATAATCGCCATTCCGATGCCTAACAAGATAAAGTTCATCTTGTCGAATGCTAAATTCTTCTTATCCATTATTTTTAATGTTTAATGTGTAATGTTTAATGTTTAATAAAGCAAGAGAATTCTTCACTCTTCACTCTTAACTCTTCCCTTATATTTTATACAAGTCTCCCGCCTTCATCTTCAGGAACTTATTG
>ERZ779681.292-NODE-292-length-18724-cov-1.86223_pt1 | contig 18724 bp, 19 predicted proteins | sample MGYA00511905_ERZ779681 | MGnify/ENA primary metagenome ERZ779681 (study PRJEB29588, sample SAMEA2144578) | human gut metagenome | biome: human gut; feature: human-associated habitat; material: faeces | place: Denmark | collected 2008/2010 ... | reverse complement strand
ATTCTTCTTCAGATGAAAAACCTCTAAACAAATAAAAAGATAAAAAGGAGAATCCTGAACAAAAAACTATAAACAAATTTAGAAAAAAAAGAATTATTAATGCGATAAATAGTTTAAAACCCAAATTTAAAGAAATTATCATAATGTATGAAATAAATGGTTTATCTTATGATGAAATTTCAAAAAAATTAGATATTCCAATCGGTACTGTAAAATCTAGATTATATAATGCCAAACAAATACTAGCAGAGGAGTTATCGGATTTGTTATAAATTTGATAACGCAAAAGAAAGGATAATAAGTATGAAAAAATTATTATTAACAGCAAGTTTAATGATGCTTACAGCTTCTATCGCTTGTGCAGGAGAACCGCCTATGGGACCTCCTCAGGGGGATTGTCCTCCACCACCTCCAGGAATGCATAAACCTGCACCTCCCAAAATGGATTTAGATAAAAAGTTAAAACTTACAGATGCTCAAAAAGTTAAAGCAAGAGAGTTAAGAATGGCGGCTCATAAACAAATTAAGCCTTTGTTTGAAAAGCTAAAATCTAAACAAGAACAAAAACGTGCGTTAATGACAAGCACAATTAATAAAAAAGAACAGATTGAAATGATTGACAAATTAAATGAAGAAATTGGTTCATTAAAGCGTCAAATCCATGAAATCCAAATCAAAAACATGAAGGATTTTGAATCTATTCTTACAACAAAACAAAAGAAAACTTTAGATAAAATTAAAATGGAATCAAGACGTGATTTCCAAAAACATCACAAACCAGGAAAACGTCCTTGTCCTCCACCTCCACCATTGGATTAATTTTATTAAAGGAAGTTTAACTAAAGCGAGTCTTGATATTATCAAGGCTCGTTTTTATAATATATCAATAGGGTCAACATCAATAGCAAGTCTAATATCTTTTGGCATTGTTATCTTATCAAAGAATTTAGAAACAAATGAATGCCCTTTTTCATGTAATTTGTTTTTAATAATAATTTGGAATCTATATAAACCATTTAATCTTTCTATAACACAAGGAGAAGGCCCTAACACTGATAAATACTCAGAGAAACCAAATTTATCTGTCATTGTATTTAGCCTCATGGCAATTTCCATCGCAGATTTTTCAGCTCTAAAATTATTTTCACAAGAAAAAATAACTCGTATTATCTGACTAAATGGAGGATAATCAAATTCTTCCCTCGCAGCTATCTCTGTATTATAAAACTTTTCATAGTTTTGTTCTTTAGCACTTTCCAAGGCATAGAAATCAGGGTTGTAGGTTTGGAATATAACATCGCCTTTATATTCTCCTCTGCCTGCACGACCTGCGACTTGTGTCAGTAATTGGAATCCTCGTTCTGCAGCTCTAAAATCCGGAAGATTAAAACTTGCATCAGCACTAATAACACCTACAAGTGTAACATTAGGATTATCTAATCCTTTAGCAATCATTTGAGTTCCGACAAGGATATCTATTTCACCCTTTTGAAAACGGTTAAGAACCTCAATATGAGCATTTTTTCTAGTCAAGATGTCGCTATCAATTCTTTCGATATTAGCATTAGGATACAATTCTTTTACAAGCATTTCAATTTTTTGTGTCCCCATGCCGGAATTTTTAATAGCGTCAGAGCCACAATTCGGACATTCATCAGGAAAAGATGATTCTTGTCCACAGTAATGACATTTTAATTTTTTATCAGAAGCGTGCCATATCATAGGTATTGCACAATTAGGACATTCAATTACATGCCCACACGCTTTACATTGTGAATATGTAGAAAATCCTCGTCTATTAATCAATAAAATAACTTGTTTGTTATTGTTCAATGTCTCCGTAATCTCTGTTTGCAAAGGCTTCGAGATTATAGATTTGTAAGCCGCACGTCCGTATTCTTGCATATTAATAACTTTTATTTTTGCCATAGGTGCATTATTATACCGTTTTAGCATTTGGAACAAGTTATTATTATTTGTTGCATAATAATAATTTGAAATATCAGGAGTTGCAGAACCAAGAATTAATGGTGCTTGATAATATTGCGAAAGCTTTTTTGCGATAGTTCTAGCATCATATCTTGGTGCCGGATTTGATTGTTTGTAAGCTGATTCATGTTCTTCGTCTATAATAATCAATCCTATATTTTGTAATGGCGCAAATACAGCCGAGCGTGCGCCTGCTAAAATTTTTATCTCATTATTGTATAGTCTTTTCCAAACATCATACTTTTCGCCGTCAGAAATACTGCTATGCCAAATAGCAACATCATGTACTCCGAATTTGCGAGCTAATCGCTTGGTTAATTGTGAAGCGAGAGCAATTTCAGGAGCAAGGAATAAAACATTTTTCCCTTGTTTTATAACATCATCAATAAGTTTAAAATAAACCTCTGTTTTTCCTGAAGCCGTAATCCCATGGAGCAAAATAGGTTTTTGAGATTTTAATTTTGCTTTAATATTCTGATATGCTTCCTCTTGTACTTCTGAAAGTCTTGATAAAGGCTCTTGTTTTATATCAGAAAATATAGAAAGAGGATTTCTATATATCTCATCTGTTGTTATTTTTACACAACCAAGTGTTTCCAACTTTTTCATAGTTGCACGTGTTGTTTTGGCAACTCTTTCAAAATCAATAAGAGGGAATTTGCCTGTTTGTTGTAATTTGGCTAATATTTCAAGTTGTCTTTTTGTTGCACCTTCTGATTTTATATACTCAACAGAAAATTCTGTTTTTGCATTCTTATCTATTAATTTCATAGGGATTGCCATGTTTAAAACAGTTACAAAATCGCAACAGTAATAATTCGCAACCCATTCAAGTAGCTTTAAATATTTCAATGAAAAAAGAGGTGTTTCATCAAGTATTCTGTTGATTTTTTTTGCTTTAATACTTGCATCTAAATAATCAGAAAACCCGACAACAAAAGCATTAACAAGACCTTGACGTCCAAACGGAACTAATACGGCTTGACCGATTTTTATCTTGTCTTTTATATCATCGGGTATTAAATAACTAAAAGTCTTAACACCTAATCCTTTAATATTTACTAGGACAAGTGCGTAATTCATTATTCTTCTGCCATAAACTCTTTCATAGCTTCATCAACGGCATCTCTAAGAGTTTCTATTTGGTCAGGAGTGAAAGTAACACCCTTCTTTGTAGGTATCCAAGTTTCTCCACCATCAGTCGTAAAAAATATTCTCATATTGAGATAACTTTTACCATTAAATTCACTAATAGAAATCTTTAAATGTTCAGTCTCACTTCTCTCAATAATAGCAAGCTCTTTTTCTTCTTTTGCCATAACATTTCCTTTCTTAATTGTACAAATTAAATTGTACCTAAAACGAACAAAGATGTCACCTTTATTTATTCTTCAATATTATCATCTTTTTCACATTTTGCTACTTCATCATAAATGTTATTAAAATCAAGTTTTGAAGGTAAATAATCAGGAATTGCTAAAAATGGTCTATGAACATTTTCGCCTGCAGGTAATGGTTCTTTATCTCTTTGATATTTATATGCATTACGAGTATAGTTATTAAATTCTCTTCTTAAAATAGTATCATCACTATTCTTTAATGGTTGTAATGTTTTTTCTACACTTGCAAATTTTTTGTCAACAGATTTTCCACTTTTTATTTTATAGCACAAATCTTCAATTTCTTTTAATTCTGCTACATCGGAACCCATAATTTGAATTTCACCAGTAAATCCATTTGGAAGTTTTGTTAACAAATGTATTGCCATATATCCACTTGGAATATCTTCATCACGTTTTGAAATCATTGTACCTTTTTTATCAATTTCTGCTTTAAGTTTCCTTAATGCATTTGGTGATGAATAAGCGTAAGAATGTGTAATATTTCCTTCTCTATCAATCTCTGGCTCTGGTCTATAATTTTCTATTTCTATTATTTGTAAATCATTATTTTGTTCTGCTTTTGTAATTCTAGCAATAACTTTATCTACATTTTCTATAGAAGAATTTTTTAAAATTATTCTTGCTCCAACAATATCTGTCATATGAGATTTTACTTCATCTGAATTTATCCATCTTCTTGTTGCAGATTTTTCTCGTATTGATTTTGGTGATTTTATTCTACATACAGGTTCATGCATTATGCCATTAGGATTTTTGTCACTAATTATCATATCTTTGAATATTTTATTCAATTTAAATTTTAAATATTTACCAGATTCATTAGCATCATTATGTATTTTTTCGGCTTCTTTAAAGGAGATTCCAAATCGTTCATCACCAGCAGTTTTTTCTGTTTGTCCAAAAGATACAGTATCATATTTCAAAGGTGCTAGATTTGGATAACGATTTTTGTCAAATTGCACAGACTGACGATAGTTAGATTGTGCAATGTTTGGTATATTTATTTTGGGTATAAAATTATTAATCGTTAGCATAACGCAATAGTAAAAAATGGTAAAAATATTTTTTTGCTATTATGTAAAGATGTATTAACGAAAAATCATAAAAGATTTCAATTTTCTTCCTGTATCATCACCCTTAATTCCTGTTGATACAATATGAATTTTATTTTTATAATCAAATGATGTTGAACTGCCACCATCAAAAGCCATTGCCTTATCAAGTCCAGAAATGACACACAAATCTCTTGCCTCATCTATCGTCATTGGATTTTTATCCGTTACGATAAAAATATGTATTTCTTGTCCTTTTAAACCTATCAAAGTTCTAGCACATTTATGTAGTACTGAAGCAGATTCTCTAACAACTTTATTATCCTCTTTTACAATAAAGAATTCTTTTTCTAAATTCATTGTCGGAAGCAGCATCGGCCCACCTTGAGCAGAGGTTAAAAGCTCACCTTCGTAAGGTGTTTCGTGGTTTGCTATATCATATACATATTTATCATCAACTTTAAGAACTCTGAATTCAGGTCTATTTGCGATTTTATCCCAGTTCATCATTAAATAAGGGTTGTTAATCAAGTTTTCATTAAATAAAGGGGATTCTACGAGTATTCCGTCGGTGTATATAAAAGAGATTGTCTTTTCGTTCTTAGGGTCAAAAAAGCCGGTGTTTATTGTAAATTCTGCTCCTGAATGTTTATGAAACGCTTGGTTCGTAATCAAGTTTTCTGATAATAAAAATTTAATGTGATTTGAATGTGGAGTGTAAGGTATAACAATGTGATAAACTCCACTGTTAAATTCTATAGAATATTTTTCAGTTGCCAAACACAAAGTTTGCGAGAATATCATTAGTAAAAATAAAAATATAATTTTTTTCATAAACTAAATATCCTTAGATTTGTAAAATGCAATACATGCTAATAAGAAGGTCACAGGAGGAAATGCTGCTGCAATAATAGGTAATATTACTCCTTTTTCTGCAAGCAAATCAAAGAATGGCAATGTTATATAGTATAAAAATATTGCACCAATCGCAATCGTAAACCCGATTAATCTTTGTTCTCTAGGTTTGCTGAATCCAAGCAAACAGCCCATAGCTGCAAGCAAAATACAAACAAACGGGTGGAAAAATCTTTGATAATACTTGTTAAGCATTAATCTATACGGTTCTTCCATTTTTTGCTCCTTTAACAAATCAACATAATGCTTTAGGTTTGCATTAGTGATTTCTCTATCTTTTTTATTAGAGTATTCCATAAGGAAAGAGATATCTTCTGCAATAGGTCCTTGCATTATATCCATAGTATCTTTATGAGCAATTTGTTTGAATATACCTTCTTGGGTAATATTATAAACTAATATATCTTTTAGAACCCATTTGTTAGGTTCTCTAAATCCTTGTTCTGCGACATATATCTGTGCGATTCCATGAACATCATCATATATTTTTTTAGAAAAATCTAAAACAATTACATTGTCCATAACATAATTGTCATAACGAGAATAACAGCCTTTACAGGTCTGTCTTGACTGTCTTTTTCTGTATAAATATATTGAGAAACTGGATTTCCACATTGCATTTTTAATAACGCTTGTTGAGAATACGGAATCAATTTGTCATAAGTTACAAAACATAGAATCGTTACAATCAAACTTAAAAACATAACAGGTGTTACAATTCTTTTAAAAGATAATCCGACAGCTCTAAAAATAGTCAATTCTGAATCTTTACTAAGTTTATCAAATGTAAACAAAGAACCTAACAAAAGACCTACAGGAAAGGCTTTACCCAAAATTAACGGTAATTGATAAGTAAGATAAGCAACACCCATTTTTAGAGTGTATTCTCCTGCAAGAATTTTTTTTATGGTGTTCAAAAGCATTTCAGGCGCAATCCAAACAACAGTAAACAATAAAATTGCAACAAATGTTGTAATTGCTACTTGTTTGAATATATATTTGTCGTAAATAGTGATTTTCATTACAGTTGAAAATCCTTTCCTAAATAGAATTCTTTTGCAACAGGGTCGTTAGCAACATCAACGCTTCGACCTTGAATTTTAATTTTACCGTCAAAAATTACATATGCTCTATCTGTAATAGACAATGTTGCTTTAGGGTTGTGGTCTGTAATAAGTACACCAAGCCCTTTATCTTCTGAAATCTTTCTAATATTGTCCTTAATCTCTCCGATAGCAATAGGGTCAATACCGGCAAAAGGTTCATCAAGCAACATGAAGTCAGGACTTGCAGCCAAAGCTCTTGCAATTTCTACCCTACGTCTTTCACCCCCTGATAAAGCTATAGATGGTGCTTTTCTAAGTTTTTTAACCCCAAACTCGACTAACAGTTCTTCAAGCTTCTTTCTTTTCTCATCAACTGTCAATTTGTCATTCATTTCAAGAACAAGTTTGATATTATCTTCTACATTAAGTTTTCTGAAAATAGAAGTTTCTTGTGGTAAATACCCAATCCCAGCTTTTGCTCTTAAGTTCATTGGCCAATTCGAAATATCTTCGTCATCTAAAAATATATGTCCTTTGTATGGTTTAACCAAACCTACAACCATATAAAATGTTGTAGTTTTCCCCGCACCGTTAGGCCCTAAAAGACAAACTACTTCACCCTTATTTATATCAAAGGTAACATCGTTTACAACGCTTCTGTCACCATAAACTTTTATTAAATTTCTCGCTTCTATTCTCATAATCCAACCCTCTATAAAATAGTAGCATAAATATATAACTATTGAAAAATTTTTATATAAATGATACTTTATTAAAGTATTCGTTTAATTTAGAAAAGGAGTTAGAAAATATGTTCTGTAAATATGATGAACTTAAAAAGAAAAAAAAGACTATCAGAAAAGCCTTGAAAGCTCTTGATAAGGATAATTTTGTCCTAATTATGCATGGAAGCAGTTTCCCTGCTATGGACGGTGAAAACACAGGTTTCGGAACAGTAAATTCTAATGCTGGTAAAGCTGTTATTGATTATGCTGATGGTTTGTTTGATGCTATCCAACTTGGACCTGCAGGTAAAACAAAAAGCAGTGATTCTTCACCTTATACTGGTACTATTTTCTCGGGTAATCCTTTGTTTATTGACCTAAAACAATTAACAACAAAAGAATGGAACAACATTCTATCTGTTGAAACTTTTAACAAGGTTGTGGAAGGTAATCCAAATAAAGATGTTAATAAAACAGCTTATTCTTATATTACAAAAGCTCAAAATGAAGCTCTAAAAGAAGCATGGAATAACTTTAAAAAAGAAAAGAAATTCCAAAAAGATTTTGAAAAATATAAATCAAAAAATGATTTTTGGTTATTTAATGACTCATTATATGAAGCTTTGTCTATTGAAAACGGGAATGATTATTGGCCTATTTGGAAGTCTGAATTGGATAAAAATCTTTTGAATCCAAAAACTCCTGAAGATAAAGCAAACGCAGAAAAAAGAATTTCTGAAATTCAAGAAAAATACGCTGATGAGATTGATTTCTATAAATTCTGCCAATTTGTTTTATACAAACAAATTGAAGAAACAAAGAAATATGCTCTTAAACACGGCATAAAAATGATTGCAGACAGACAAGTTGCTTTCTCTGATAGAGATAGCTGGGCATACCAGTCTTTATTCTTAGATGGTTGGTTACTTGGTTGTCCTCCTGATTATTTCTCAAAAGATGGTCAGGCATGGGGCTTCCCTGTAATGGATCCTGAAAAACTATACAATGAGGACGGTTCTTTGGGAGAAGGTGGAAAGCTAATGAAGAACCTATTCAAAAAAATGTTTGAAGAAAATCCTGGGGGTGTTAGAATTGACCATATTGTAGGTTTGATTGACCCTTGGGTTTATAAAGCTGGTAAAAAACCTTTAGTAGAACAAGGTGCAAGCAGATTGTTCTCATCTCCTGAACACCCTGAACTTGCTAAATATGCAATTCCTACAATAGAAGATTTAGACCAATCACTAGAACCGGATAAAGAAAAACGAGTAAAAACTCTTAATAAAAAGCAAATTAAACAATATGGTAAGTTAATTGAAGATATCGTAATTGCAGCTGCTAAAGAATGTGGTCAGGATAAAGATTCTATCGTGTGTGAAGATTTAGGAACTTTGACAAATCCTGTAGATGCTGTAATGAAAGAATACAAACTTCAAGGTATGCGCTTAACTCAGTTTGTAAAACCTGAAAGAGAAGATCACCCATACAGATGTAAAAATATCGACAGAGATTGTTGGGCAATGGTTGGTACTCACGACAACGAACCAATCGCTATGTGGGCAGATTCTATGATTCATACACATGAAGGTTATTTACATGCCAAAAATTTGGTAGAAGATATGTTTGCTGATTTTGACGGAAACAAAGATGATATCATTGTTCGTTTGACAAATGATGCAGAATTCTTAAGGAAAATAAAATTAGCTGAAATGTTCGCATCAAAAGCTAAAAATATTCAAATTTTCTTTACCGATTATTTCAATGTTAAAGATGTATATAACAGACCTGGAACGTCCGGTGATGAAAATTGGTCTTTAAGATTACCAAATAATTTCAAAGAATTACAACCTATTGATTTAGCAGAAATTTTAACTATAGCTATTAATTCAAGAGGTAAAAAATTCGCTCAAAAAAATGAAAAACTTTTAAAAGAATTAAGTTGCTAATAAATTTATGAAGAAAAGACTTTTAATAGTATTTTTAGGTATATTGCTGCTTTCCTCAAATGCTTTCGCAAAATCAGAGGAAGCAGCTATTCCTATTGATGCAAAACTTGAATATAATAATGCGCTTGATATGTATAAACTGGGTAAATATGAGGACGCTATAGCCTGCTTGAGAACAGCGATTCGTCTTTATCCTGATTTTATTGATGCATATTATAACTTAGGCTCAATTCTTGATTATTTGAACCAAGGTGATGAAGCGATATATGTATTGAAACAAATTATCTCAAGAAAACAGGACGATTATGAAGCCGCATATAAAATTGCGCAAATCGCAGTTAAACTCGGCGATAGAAGGACGGCAAGCGAGTATTTAGCACTAATACCTGCTTCCAGTGAATTTTATATCCAAGGCAAGGAATTGATGATGAAATATAACCTTGCCAAAACTGCACCTGCAGGTAAAGTAAAATCAAAAATCCCACAAACAAGCAGTATGTATTTGAATATTTCAAGCCCTACTGGAATATCTACAGATTCAGACGGTAATGTTTATATTGCGAGCTTCTCTGATAATGCAATTATAAAAGTTACACCTGATAATAAGCGTATGATATTTTTTAAGAATTCTATCTTAAAAGGTCCTATCGCTATTGCAAATGATTCCTTGGGAAATATGTATATAGCAAATTATAATGCTAATAATGTTTTAAAAATCTCAAAAAACGGTAATGCAGAGGTGTTTATTCAAAATGCGCCAAAACCTTATGCTGTACATGTTGGTGGAAACATGTTATTTGTTTCCTGTCAGGGTAGTAATGCTGTTATCAGAAAACGTTTATTTTAAATCTCTAAGCGCTAATATGTCTTGAGCTTCTTTGGTAGATAGTGGCTTCGGACCTCCTAAAAGATAAGTGTTAAGCACTACTTGTGCATACTGTTCTGCAAGTTCAAGTTTTAGGTAAGCATCTTTTAATGTTTTACTGCCGATAATTACTCCATGATTTGCCATTAAGATACAATCATATTCTTTGAAGAATTTAGCAGTATTATCAACCAAAACTTCTGATGAAGGTAGTCCGTATTCTGCAAGTGGAATACCTTTGAAGTAATATACATTTTCAGCCATAATCGGTGCTAACAAATCTTTTCTTGCCGATGCAAAAGCACTCAAATATGGTGAATGTACATGAATAATAAAATTAATATCAGGTCTTTGGTTATAAAATTCTATATGCAATTTCTTTTCGCTAGATGGTCTTTTGTTTGGGATTAAAGAGTTCCCTTGAAAATCCATAAGTGCGAAATCGCCATCTTTTAGATGACCGTTTGCAGAACCTGATACGGTTATCAAAATATTATTATCTATTCTGGCAGAGATATTTCCTGAATACCCCGGAGTATAGTTCTTTTCACCTAATACTCTGCCAATTTTAATAATTTGTTGTGCTACTTCGTTTGCTTTTTGATTATCAACACTAGATGTCATCTAATTCTTCCTTTATATCTTCTACAACAGCTTTGGTTAAAATACCGTTATCCTCTTGCTCTTTTTTTGTATAAACATGAGCAGCTCTGTATAATTCTTCGTTTTTCTTTTTCTGTTTATTAAAGTTTTCAGGGTTCTTAATTACCATTTTGTCATAATCAATAGTTGTACCTTTTGGATCCATTGCTAAAACAAAGTTTATGAATGCATTTTCTCTAACGAAATCGTAACCAAAGTTAAGCTTCACATCTTGAGGTCCAACGCTGGCATAGAAGGAACATTCTTGGAAAAGTTTGTTGTTATAGGTATCATCTGTTAGAGTTACAGAACCTTGCCAAGCTAATGTCAAATAAGGACATACTCTCAAATATTCTCTCAAATATACATTGGAGTGACCGTATCTGTAAGCATCGAATACCGGCATTGGTGTTTCATCGCTGTAAGCAGATAGTAAATACCCGATATCTTGCATCCATCTTCTGTATTGAATGTGCCAATTTGGACCTACACGACCGATAGTTTGGGTAGCACCTGTACCATACAAACTCGCAGAACCTTCAAAGTTTAAACTAAAGTTTGTGAAAAATTGTTTTTCATAATTCTTATAGTCATATAATGGTTGAATTAATTGAGCCATATATCTGAATCTTGTTGTTCCGATACCACTACTTGCCAGTTGATTATAGTATCGGTCTTCGTACATGTCTTGGAAGTAACCTGCACTGATTCTGTGTTCAAATGTTGTAGCTCGTTTTTCTCCTAACAATGAAGAAGTTTTATACGCTTTTCTATAAACCAAATCTGCACCATACTTAGGCATTCTTCGTCCTAAAAACCAATCATCGGTATAGTCGTAAGATGCGTAAATCAATTTCAAATTATCATCAAGTCTTTGTTCACCTCGAATAACGATTTTACTTTTTGAAGTACCGTAACTAACTTGGGTTTCGTTGGTTGGTGTCCATAATCTTGCAACACCACCGACACCGATTTTACCTTTGTATGTCAGGGCAGGTATAAGTTTTAATAATGAACCTCGAGGAAGTTCTATAACGAATCCCGGTCCGATATACATACCAAGATATCTTCTTGAACCAAGTTCAGGATAACTGCCTTCAACAAAATCGTGTCCTTTGTTAGAATAAATGGTCATTCTAGGTATTTTTAGAATAGTTTTTCCACCACTTGTAATTCTTGCTTTTTTTAGGCGCAAAGTGTCCAAATTATCTCTAGAATTGATAATAATTTCGTTAGCTTGAACCTTAAATATTTTTGATTTTCCGTCAGTAATATGTCTTTGTTGTTCTTCCGGAATTATCATAGAACGCATATACTGTCTGGCATCAGGTCCACCACTACTTCTTACATTAATAGGTGAACTATGTTCAACATTAATAGTACCTTTGGTTTGAGTGATGATGTTTCGTTGAACATATCCTTCTTGTGCAACAATTTTGACTTCAGGGTTTTCGGTTATAGGTTTTGCAATAAATATGCTTTCTTCGTTCAAATCTATATCAATAGATTCACCAAAAGTCTTTTGTCCACCTTTTGTGATAACAACATTTCCCCAACCATGCATTTTATTGGTGTTCTTATCATAATTAAGATTATCAGCTTCTAAAGTTGTGCCTTGATGTGGAAATGTTACCAAGACATTCCCTGTAGCAGTCATCATACCTGTTTCGGTAAGATAATCCATGTGTTTACAATCAATAGTGATTTGGGTTTGTTCAGCATCTTTAACCTTTTTATCACGTTTTTCTTTGGCTTTGAGATCGTCTGAATTCAAGTTGTATATGTCATCTTGTGTTTCATCTTCAACAACTTGGATAGGTTGAGGATTCATTTTTTGTTCTTTTAATTCCTGCCGTTTAAAGTAGTATGCACGAGCTTTTAAACGAAGCATTTTTATAGGTGGAATTGTTTTACTTGGATTATTATTTTTTCTTTGTTCCCTGTCGTTAAAGTCCTCGTGTTTTATAAAACTTCCGTCAGTGTCAATAATCGGACTTGTAAAGAAACTATCCCCTACAAAATCAGAAGGCTTTTCCCCAAGTGCGCATGCCGGCAATGAAACTGTCAGTGCCGTTAATATAGATAATGTAGCTATTCTTTTTTTATTGTTAAATTTAATCAATTTGCTATCCTATATATAATTTAATGGGTTTCTAGGTTGTCCGTTTACACGAACCTCAAAGTGACAATGAGGTCTTGTACTGTAACCTGTAGAACCTTCTCTACCTACTGTTTGACCTTTAGAAACTGTTTGTCCTTTGTGAACAGAGATTGAACTCATGTGTGCATACAAAGTTGTTATAGGTTGCCCTCTTACAACACCATGGTCAAGGATTACAACTTGTCCGTAGCCACCATACCAACCTGCATATATTACTCTACCATTATTAGAGGCTCTAATTGCTCCTCCATTTGGACCACCGATATCAATTCCCGAGTGGAATATTCTGGACTTAAATATCGGGTGAGTTCTGTAACCAAACGGTGAGGTTATTGGTCCTGATATCGGACGAATAAATCCTGTTGTAACATGAACGGTAGAACCGGAACCAGTATTGCGCATGCTTGAAATCATGGCTTGGATACTTGCTGATTGTCTTGCAAGTTCTCGTTCTGAACGTTCATAATAACCTCTGTTTGTCTTTAGTTTATGAATCATATCCTGATTCTGTGCAATATCTGTTTGAATAGATTTTTGTTGTGAATTAATGCAGTTGATAGTTTGAGCAAGACTGCGTTTTTGTTGTTCTATTTGAGCACGCAAGGCTATAATTTGAGCAGCTTTCACTCTTGCTTGTTGCAGTCTTTTGTAGTCTTCTTTTACGATAATGCCTTCAAAGTGAACCCTGTCAATCAACATGTTTATATCACTTGATGTAAGCAATAATTGGAAGAAACCTGTTCTTTGGTTCTTAAAAATCTGACGGATTCTATCTCTTAATTCATTATCCAACTCCATAAACTCAATATTGGCTTGTCTTAAATTAGACTCCATTGTTGTAAGCTGTTGTTGCTTTTGGGTATAAGCGGCTTGAGAAATCTTTAATGAATTTTGAGTTGTTTCAAGTCTTTTTTGGTTTTTATACAATTTGTTGGTTTCAATATTTTCAAGTATTCTCAAATGTCTGACTTTAGCATGCGCTTGAGCCTGCTGTTTTTTGATGTTTTGAATTTTCTTTATATTATTAGAGTATGAAGAAGTATTGGCACAACAAGATAATTGTGACCCAAAAGAGAGCAAAACTCCCAATATTAATGCTATAAAAATCTTTAATTTCATACTATCACTTATTTAATAAGAGCAGGTAGTAACATCATTCCGAATGTCCATATAATGAATGTTATCGCAATAATAAATACTATAGTTTTTTGATGTCTTCTAAAAAATTCCATTATTAACCCTATCTCCCATTTTTACTCATTTTACTATTAAAATGAAGATATTGCAAACTACAGGTTTATTATTTGCAAAAAGTAACAAAATCCTTTAAGATTATCCTATGGCTAGAAGTTTTTTATCAATAAATGCTAATTATAATGATTTTCTCACGATTCCGTCAAGAGAAGTGAATAAATTTGTGCTTGAAAATAACGAGCATATTTTGAGCAAACTTTATGGCTTTTGTCAAAAGAATGAAGATTTACTCATAGTTTCCGGGTTTGTCGGGACAGGAAAAACTCAAGTCGTAAATCATCTTTTGAATTATATTGATAAAAATGTTTATTCCTTCAGGGTTAATTGCTCAAATTCTTTAACGCTTGATGATGTGTTGTTACATTTATGGGCACAGTTTATTTCTGTTGCTGCAAACTCTGAACTTGGTTACAGATACCGACAGACAAATTCTTTTCAAGATAGAATTTCAGGTTGTTTCACAGAAAGCCCGTCAAATATAATAATAACTCTTTTTGATTTTGATTTGGTTCAAGATAAGAATGTTACTGATATTCTCGATTTTTTAACAACAATATCAAAAGATGAAAAAATAAAAATAATTATTGTGTCAAAAACTTTTGATACTACACTTTTACCTCAGGATACTCAATATACAAAAGTTATTCTAAAGGCTCTTTCTCGAGTATTTTTTGAAAAATATCTTGCAGAACAAAATATCAAAGCTACATCAAGAATGTTGGATGAGCTGTATAAGATTACAAGAGGTTATTATTTATATACAGAAATAACCAGTTTAATATTGAATAAAAAAGAATTGAGCGTAAATGATTATCTTGTCGCATATACAAATTCAGGTTTGTCGTTTGATAAATTCTTGGCAAAAGCATTTGTAAGTATGCATTCGCAAGAGGATTTAAAACTCCTTCGATTATTGGCTGTAATTCGACACCCTGTTAATTCGCAGGTGTTAGACTATTTTGATATATATTATCAATTATCAATAGATAACCTAAGGAATAATAAACTTATAATTAAAAGAGAAGATTTGTTTATTATAAACAGTTATTTCAGAAATGAAATTCTCTCAGAAATGTCGGAAGAAATTAAACAAGCCTTACATCAGGAGTTGATAAAATTCTATAATTCACAATTACCTCTAAAACCTTCTGAAAGATTATTGTTAATCTCAAGAACTACGATGCGTGCTGAATTGGAATATCATTATTCTTCGGGAGTACCTTCCAATGTGGTTACAAAAGAAGAAGATATCATAACCGATAAAGATTTAACACCAGATGAAATGCTTGATTTGGCAGAAAAACTGGTAAAAGAATATAAATACAATGAGGCAATAAAAATATATCTTCAAGTTTTAGAAAGAGACGAAACAAATAATATAGAGATATATTCAAAACTTGCCGATTTGTATATCAAGGTTGGAAATTGGAAGTATTCACTACATTATTTAAATCATTTAATCAAATACTATAGAGAAATTAATAATAGTGTAGAAGTGAACAAAATCAAACTGCAGGTTGCGCAGATATATTATCAATCGTACAAAACAAATGAAGCAATAAATATCTTGTACGAAATAATTTCTGAATCGACAGATACTGCTGTAACAATAGAAGCCTATACAATTTTGGCGAATATTTATATTTCTCTGGCGGCAAAGAATAAGGCTTATGAACTCTATAACAAAGCTATTATTTTATCAGAGCGTGAGGACTGCAAACTCAATTTGTCAGAATTATATTTTAAATTTGCAATATTGGCTGATGAAAATGATGAAGTTGATACTGCTGTTGAATATTATCAAAAGTGTATTAATATATCAGAAGATAACAGTAAATATAAATCTTTGTCATATTCAAACTTAGGTGATTTTTATCTTGATATAAACGATAAAAGCAAAGCCTTAGAAAACTTTAAAAAGGCATATATGCTTGATGAAAAGAATTCAAATGATTACGGTATGTATTATTCTGCATCAAATGTCGCTAAATTGTTAATCCGTAACGATTCTGATGAAGCATATAAATATCTTTTGCAGGCTAAAACTTCTGCTATAAAAGCTAATGATATATTTGCAATGGCAAATGCAGGGTTACATTTGGGGGATTATTTCTCTAATAAAAATGAACCAGAAATTGCGTTAAACGAGTTTTTTGCAGTATATAATCTGGTCAAAGATAAATTTAGCCAAGAAAATAAAAAGAAAATACAAGTCCGTATTGATGATATAAAACTAAAGATAGGGGAAGAACGGTTTAATGAACTTCAAAATAAATAGTGATTTTACAGGTTTTAAAAAAGTCTTTTTGGCACAAAATGCTGTTCTTAATTTGATTTCAAAAAATGAAGAAAAATTTTTGTGGGAGAAGCATATTTATGACTCTTTATCTATAAAATTGTTTTTTGAAAAATATTCACCTAAAAAAACTACTCTTTTGGATATTGGGACAGGTGGAGGTTTCCCTGCTGTTCCTGTTGCTATAGAGTACCCTGATATAAATGTTTGTGCATTAGATAGTATAAAGAAAAAAATCAATGCGATAGAAAATATAAAACAAGAACTATCAATAAATAATCTCACTACAATATGTGACAGAGCAGAAAATATTAAAGACAAAAAGTTTGATATAATAACCTCTCGTGCTGTTGCAACTGTTGATAAATTGGTAAAATATGTATCACCATTGTTGAAAAAAGAAGGATATTTTGTTGCGTACAAATCTCGCTTGGCAGATAAAGAGCTGGAAGATGCCAAAATATTAATGAAAAAATCAGGATTGAAACTTATAGATATAATAGAATACACTTTGCCATTAGATGAAGTATATGAAAGAAAACTGGTTATATTACAAAAGGTTATTTAATATTCAAAAACTTGCAGAGTTTAAGAAGTAGTTTGTTTATATTTTTGTCTTTTGGCAGTGCAACTTCTTCGCCGGCATAGCCTTTGTAGCTCTTTATAATATTTTGAGGTAATGTTCTGTTTTTGGACAAGGTATCTGATAAAAAGGCTAAATATTCGTCTTGTTCTTCTTTGTACATGATATCTTGGCGTCTTATATCTTCATCTGCTTCATAGTGTATAAGAGCATGGTATGCCGTAATAATGCTTTTATCTGTCGTGTTTTTGGGAAAATTTAATAGCGCTTGTCTTACAGGAATTTGTCCCGTAATTACAAGCATTATTAATCTTGATACCAGTTGTCTGTCGTTCATACAGTGAATTTTATAACAAAAAGATTAATAAAACTATTTAAAAATATTATTTATCTACTGTGATTAGTCTAAAACTAGGCCCTGAAGGTTCTTGAGGTCCGATATTATAATCAAAATTCACGCTATTACCGTCACTAAGGTCTATAATATGTGACGGAATATTCTTTTTCATAAACTGGGTGTATTTAGATTCATGATTAATGACAATTTTAGTCTTTTTAGTGCTATTACAACCACATAAAACTAAACCACCGATTAAACATATTATTAAAAACAACCCAATATATTTAAACTTCATATATTCATTATAACACTTTTTTTTACAAAAGCTATACTAAAACATAAATCAAGCTAATTTAATCCTGAAACTGCTAATATTCTTTCTTTTATAAAAATAGCATAAGAAGTATTCAAATCTTCTTCTATATTGCAGTTTTTTACAAGATTTTCCAGTTCAACTATTACATTTTCATCTTTTAAATTTTTATACATCGTACACTCCCCTTATCCTTGATATATATAACGACCATGACTTTCAAAAACTTTAGGGAATATAGACTTTAGTTTACATTTCTTAATGAAAAGAATAAATTTAGGCAATTATTTAAAAGATATATACTTTATATATAAGTAAGACGAATAAATCGTAAAGTACATAACATGAGGAGATATTATGGCAAAAGTTAATTCAAGAAATGTAGATGCACCAGGTCGTTATCAATATCATTACAATGCTAATATGACTGATGAGCAAAGAGCTGCTGCTACTAAGAAATTAGAAGATATGAAAAAAAGTGGTAGAGTCACTATCAAAAATGATGGATATGGTCTATCACAAAGTTTCATGGAAAATATTTTGAAAGAACAAATTGAAGCCGGAAATATCGTTGATAAAAATGATGATGGTGAAGAAGATATTTTCACTAACATGAATAAAAGGAATTTGGGTGCTTCTTTTGAAACAACTCACAAAGCAAAAGGATATAGTACTGATTTTACACACATGAAAAAAGGTACATCTTTTGAATATACTTATGATGAAATGAAAAATTACATTGATAAAGCCGGTTATAAATTTAAAGAACCAGCTGTTCAAAAACCTCCGGTAACTCCGGATCCTGTTGCAGCACCGGCTGTAGATGATAAAAATGTACAAGCACCACCAGAACCTCCTGTAACACCGGCTCCGGTCGAAGAACAAAAGAACGACAAGCTTGATACTGTTATATTAGATGCTACTACATATACTGATGAAAACGGTAATGTAATTGCAGATGATACAAAAGCTCTAGTGAACGGACAACCATACCACTCAAGAACAGGATTTAATACTTTTGGAACTTTAACTCCTGATCCTGTTGATTGGAAGCAATATTCAATGAAAGACTTAGAAAAACTTGATGGCGCACCAACCGGTAAAAAGGTAACAACAAATCCTGATTCTGTACCTACAGCACCTGCCAGTGATAAAGGTTCTGCAGCTGCACCTCAGATAACAGTTCCAGAAGCA
>ERZ779681.273-NODE-273-length-19644-cov-1.97596_pt1 | contig 19644 bp, 17 predicted proteins | sample MGYA00511905_ERZ779681 | MGnify/ENA primary metagenome ERZ779681 (study PRJEB29588, sample SAMEA2144578) | human gut metagenome | biome: human gut; feature: human-associated habitat; material: faeces | place: Denmark | collected 2008/2010 ... | reverse complement strand
TTATTGTTTCAATAAGCGATTCTGCAACAAACCCTATTCTTGCGTGATGCCTGTGATTAATATGACCATCATCTTCAGAAATTACTTCAGGAAACATTCTGCAAACAAAAACATTTTTCTTGTCGTTTTTCGCATTAACCAAGGAGTAAATTTCTGAATTATTTTCTTTTGTTTTTCTTAGTTCAACAACATCATCTTTCGCTACAGTTGAAAAGTGACCTAAAACTCTATCTAATTCTTTTTTATCTTCATGGTTGATATGTTTCAATACTTCTTCTAAATGTTCGTTATGTTTTAATGTTGCTTTAAAAGCAGGTTGTGAAAATTTGTTATTATTACTATTTATATTCATCTTAATTCCAATTCATACAATAAAAAACCTATACTAAAAAAGTACATGGGGTAGTAAATTAAAAATTACAATAATCCGTCCCTTTTATATAAGTTATTATAACTCGACCCAAAGCTCTTGTTAAATTTGTCTTAATACATTGTTACAAATAGTCTTGATTTTCTCATTTGATATTATATGATAATCTATGTAGAGTGCTTACGCCAATAATCACTCAACAAAAAAGGAAACAAAACATGTCAATTAATTTGAAAAACAAAAAAGAAATCGTAGCTAAATACGGTAAGAATGAACAAGATACAGGCTCTACAGAAGTTCAAATTGCTATGTTAACTCAAAAGATTGCTGAACTTACTGAACACCTAAAATCTAACAAAAAAGATTTCGCTACAAAACGTGGTCTTTTAATGATGGTAGGTAGAAGAAAAGGTTTATTATCTTATCTTAAGAGCAAAGATCTTGAAGGTTACAGATCATTAGTTAAAAAATTAGGCATTCGTGGTTAATTTTTTATTATTTGTTTCACAAAAAAGACACCTTATATAAGGTGTCTTTTTTATATCCGTAAATTATTTTTGAATTTATGCAGAATATGATGCCATATCACTGAAATTCATAGTATCGTTATAGCTGAACATGTGAGCAAAAGTATAAAGAATTTCTGCAGAAAAGTTTTTTGTACCGATTGATAGCATTAATCTTAAAACATCTCTATTATTCTTAACAACATAACCTGTCTTGTTGAACGCAAAGTTGTCATAGCTATTGCATACATTAACAATTTGGCTTTCTATACTAATCCAGTCACTTGAAAGCCCATGAGGATACCCTGTACCATCATTATGTTCATGATGCTGTAGTGCAACATTACATATTCTATCAGGCAAATTCATTTCTTTCAAAATATTATGTCCAATAATAGTATGAGTTTTTAATTTTTCGGTATCTATATTTGATAGAGTACTTGCAGGTTCAAACGCATTCGGGATTTTGTATTTGCCGATATCATGCAATACTCCAGCAAGAATAATATCTGATATAAAATCTTTTTCAAAATCCATTTTTTTGGCTATCATACCTGACATAATTGCAACATTTATAGGATGACAGATTTCGTAATCACCTAACAATCTCAATTCTGAATAATGACTGACTTCATCAAATTTTGGGATTACGGTTTGAGTAATAATCTCACTAAGATTAGCTATCTTAGGAAAAGCCTCTTTTATAGAAGTCTTATTCAATAAATCTATTGTTTTCATCAAATAAGCTTTTAGCTTTATTTGCTCTTTATAATCTATCTTGGAATATTTATTAACAGGGGTTTTGTACTCTGAAAGATTAATTGTATCGTAACTAAAATCTTTATCATCCATTTTTTTGACAGCCGTCTTTAATTCAGGCTCTGAACCACCTTCCTCAGGTGCATCTTGAGGAATAGTTTCTTCCTCCTCTGCAGGACTTGAATCACGAAAGATTTTTTCATAAGCTTTGAGCTGTAAAAGTTTTCCGACAGTCAAAGCATCTCCTGCTTTTAGTACTAAATCTCCAGCCTCATTATATAAATTGAAGGGTAAAATCTTATACTTACTTAATTCATTTCTGGATGTTAATTTCATAGGACGATTGTAACATATTTTTAATAAAAGATAAATACCTAAAACAAAAGAGTCCAACTAAAGTTGGACTCTTTCAAAAGTTTAAATAACTTTTTAGAAATTATTAGTCATCAGCGTGACCAGCTGTTCCTAATACATCTCTCATTTTGTGCATAACAAGTTCTTTAACTGCTGTTCTACCAGGTCCCATGTATTCACGTGGGTCGAATTTTTCAGGATGTTCAATGAAAAATTCTCTGATAGTAGAAGTCATAGCCAATCTCAAGTCTGTATCAATGTTGATTTTAGCAACACCGTGTTTAGAAGCGTAGTTAAGCATATCTTCTGGAACACCTTGTGCGTTTGGTAATTTACCACCGTATTGGTTGCATTTAGCAACTAAGTCTTGTGGAACTGATGAAGAACCGTGAAGAACGATTGGGTAATCACCAAAACCAGCTTCTTTTAGAGCATCTTTGATTTCTTTTAATCTATCAAAGTCAAGTTTAGCTTCACCTGCAAATTTGTAAGCACCGTGAGAAGTACCAATAGCGATTGCTAATGAATCACAACCTGTTTGTTTAACAAATTCAACAGCTTCTTTAACATTTGTATATTTAGCATCTTTAGCATCAACATTTACATCATCTTCAACACCTGCTAATTTGCCAAGTTCAGCTTCAACAGAAACTCCTCTTTCGTGAGCGTATTCAACAACTTTCTTAGTAACTGCAACATTTTCTTCGAATGGGAATCTAGAACCGTCAATCATTACAGATGAGAAACCACCGTCGATACAAGCTTTACAAATTTCGAAATCTGCACCGTGGTCTAAGTGTAATGCGATAGGTACTGTAGTTGTAGCCAAAGCAGCTTCAACCAACTTAATTAGATAAGTTTGGTTAGCATATTTTCTAGCACCTGCAGATACTTGAAGAATGATTGGAGATCTTGTTTCTTCAGCAGCTTCTGCGATACCTTGTAGAATTTCCATGTTGTTTACATTGTAAGCACCAATAGCATATCCACCTGCTAGTGCTTTTTTGAACATTTCTTCTGTTCCTACTAATTTTCTTTCGCTCATTTGAGCCTCCTTCTTATACTGTAAAAAATTTACTTACATCTAAAAAAATACAATAAAGATAATTAGTTTACAAGTGTTATAAAAAATGTATATTTATTGACATGTAAACCTTTTATTTATATGATTTGTCTATGGGAAAAGAGAAATTATTTGTAGAAATGTTTACTGACGGTGCTTGCAGTGGCAACCCTGGAGCAGGTGGTTATGGCACTATTTTGAGATACAAAGACAATTCAGGAAACTATCACGAAAAAGAATTAACTGCAGGTTATAAACATACGACAAACAACAGAATGGAGCTTTTGGCAGTTATTACAGGGCTGGAAGCCCTAAAAAAACCATGCAAGGTTAAAATAACCTCTGACAGTAAATATTTTATTGATGCTTTTCAGCAAAAATGGCTTGAATCTTGGCAAAAGAATAACTGGAAAACTTCAGCTAAAAAGCCTGTTAAAAATGTTGATTTGTGGCAAAGATTGACTAATGCTATGACCCCACATGAGATAGAACTCGTATGGGTAAAAGGACATGCCGGTCATGAATTCAATGAACGTTGTGACAAACTAGCTGTATCATCATCAAAATCCGAAAATCTTTTAGATGACAATATCTAGGCAATAATATTTTAATCTATATCAATTTTGATTAATCAAACAAATCATGCAATCTGGACTTGATATCTTCGTTATCAAGTTCCTGAGTAAGTTGATTCAAATCGTATGCCATTTGATAGTATTCAGCAGACGCAGTTTTTTCTTCCATAACCTGATACGCTCGTCCGGCATTGAAATAAGCAAGTGTATAATTAGGGTTAAGTTCTATTGCACGTTTAAAATGATTTAAGGCTTCATAAGCATCACCCATACCGTCAAGATAAACAACACCAAGGTTGTTATGAGCGACCTCAAAATCAGGATTCAAATCAACTGCCTTATGCAAAGACACCAAGGCTTCTTCTACATAATCTTTTTCCCACAATGCTAAACCTGCTTTTGCATAAGCTATGAAATTATCAGGATTCATTGTGATACCGTCACAATAAGTTTTTATAGCTTTATCTAAATTTCCTTGAGCCATAAACAAATCACCCAAAGACAACAATAAATCATAGTTATTAGAATCAAGCACAAGCCCTGCTTGGAATGTTGCTTCTGCAGCTTCAAAGTTTCCTTTTACTTCTCCATACAACGCACCCAAAGCATGGCAGACAATAGATGTCCAGCTTGCATCAGGGTTTAACTTGATAGCTGTTTGATAATATTCTATCGCATCATCAAACAATTCTGCTCTAACAAGTGCATAGGCAAGAGAATTGTTATAATAAGGGTTATTAGGTTCTTCTCCTAATGCCAACTTGAAGGCTGATACAGAGTTAATTTTATCACCTCGGCGAAGATAAAGATGTCCTAATTCATAATAAATCTTTCCGTTATCAACACCGAACTCTAATAATCTGTTATAGTAATCAATAATAGTATCAATTTCTTCAGGGAAATATGTTTGCATAATAGTTGCAAGTTTTAGCAAAACTTCTCGGTTTTCTGGGGAAGTTTTTAGAGCATTTTTGTAATACTCAAGACTGGACACAACATCATTACATTCAAGAGATAAATCTCCCAATTTTTTGTAGAAAATATCTCCATGTTGAGTTTTCTCCATACCCATAGAATAGGCATTGAAGGCTGTCGGAAACATTCGGATTTTTTCTAAAGTTGCACCAATAGTCCTGTAAGAAATTACAGAAAAATTATCGGCAATAGATTCATACATCATTTTTAAAGACGGGTAATCACCAATGAACAAAATACTTCCTGTTAGAAAATAATACAAATATTTCATCATACCACTGAGAGATTTACCCTCATATTGCATTTGTTTTTGAATTAATTGGGATAAAAATAATCTTGGTCTTGCAGTATTTGAAGAATGTTTATTTATTGCAATCTTAAATTCTTTTTCGGCATTTTTATAATCGTTAGCCAAAGAATAGAAATAACCTGTATAAATATGCGCATTTACATTATCAGGTTCTAATGTAATCGCAGTTTTACATTGTTCAATAGCACTTTCTACAGAGATTTGCCCTTTTTCCCACATCAAGCTGGCAAGACGATAATATGCCTCTGCAAGTTTTGGGTTGAATTTTATTGCATCAACATAATATAGAATTGCTCTATCAATATCTTCTATTTGCTGTTTAATTAAATATCTTTGGTGCGCAAGTCTTGCATTTTCTAAAGCCTGTTCTGCTTCTTCTTCATGCTCAACTGAGGGTATTGTAAGTTCTTCCGACATTATTTCTCCATAGTATTGTCTGATGTAGCATGATAGACGGACTTAATCTTTGAATCTTTAGTCGAAAAATTTTAATATCAACCGTATAGTTTAGAACAAATTTGAAGGCTAGTAATGGCACTATACTCACAGATTTTTGATAATAAAAAACTCCTCAAAGAAGAATCTTTGAGGAGTTAAATTGTATTCTGAAAGAATGAAACTAAGCGTTAAATTGAGCTTTTTCTTCTTCTGAAACACCTTTAATTGTTAGGTTAACTCTGCCTCTGTCATCGATTTTGATAATCTTAACAATAACTTCGTCACCAACATTTACATGTGGTTCAATAGTTTCAATTCTTTCTTGGCAAATTTGTGAAATGTGAACCATACCATCTTTGCCGCCACCTAATTCAACGAAAGCACCGATAGGTATAATTCTTACAACTTTACCTTTTAATACCATCCCAACTTCAGGTTTGAAAGTTAAATCTCTAATCATTTTCTTAGCGATTTCTGCACCTTCTTGGTCGTTAGATGTGATTGTAACAATACCTGAATCTTGGATATCAATTTCAGCACCTGATGCTTCAATGATAGCTCTGATTTGTTTACCACCAGGCCCGATAACTGTTCCGATATCTTCTGTTGGAATAGTCATTGTAGAAATACTTGGTGCAAATGGTGACATTGGTCCAGGTTGAGTAATTGCTTTTCTCATTTCACCTAAGATATGAAGTCTGCCTTCTTTTGCTTGTTGCAAAGCACGTCTTAAAGTTTCGTTTGGAATACCTTTTGCTTTCATATCCATTTGAAGTGCTGTGATACCTTCATCATTACCTGTAACTTTGAAGTCCATATCACCCAAGAAGTCTTCAATACCTTGGATATCTGTTAATACAACAGGTTCTCTGCCTTCTTCTTTAATCATACCCATTGCAACACCACCAATCATACACTTAACTGGAACACCAGCATTCATTAATGCCATTGATGAACCACAAGTAGATGCCATAGATGTTGAACCGTTTGATTCTAAAACATCTGATGTTACTCTGATTGTATAACCAAATTCTTCTTGAGAAGGAAGTGCAGGAATATTTGCTCTTTCAGCAAGATTTCCGTGTCCAACTTCACGTCTTCCTGGGCCTCTTAGAGGTTTAACTTCGCCAACTGAGAATCCTGGGAAGATATATTTATGCATATAAGTTTTTTCTGTTTGAGGGTCAACACCGTCAAGCTCTTGTTTCATGCTAGGGCCTGCTAATGTTGCAACAGACAACACCTGAGTTTGACCTCTTGTAAATACTGCTGAACCATGTGCTCTTGGAATAACACCAACTTCACACCAAATTGGACGAACATCATGAGGTTTTCTTCCGTCAGCTCTTACGCCTTCGTCAAGAATCATAGCTCTCATAATTTTCTTTTCTGCAGCCTTAAATTCTTCTGCAACAAAATCAATACCTGTTTCTTCCATCATTGTTTTAATTGCGTGGTCTTCAGGAAGTGCATCAATTTTTTCTTTTACAAGATTTTTAGCTTCTTCAAGTTTATTTTGTCTGTATTCTCTATCAAAGTTGTGATATGCGTCAAAAATCATATCGTGAGCAGTTTCATCAATAATTTGTTTAATTTCTGATGTATCGTAAGGGTTTACGAATTCTTGTTTTTCTACTCCACATTGTTTTGCAAATTCAACTTGAGCATCACATTGTTTTCTAATTTCGCCTTGAGCGAATTCAACTGCTGACATAATATCGTCTTCAGAAACAAAATTACAACCAGCCTCAACCATAATTACTGAATCATGAGTACCAGCAACAACGATATCAAGATTTGATTGTTTTGCTTGTTGGTGAGTAGGGTTTGCAATAAATTCACCGTTTTCATCACGAGAAACTCTTACTGCACCAATAGGTCCTTCAAAAGGAGCTCCTGACAACATTAATGCACAAGATGCACCTAACATTGCTAATGTATCAGGTTGATTTTGTTGGTCATAACTAAATAATTGAGCAACAATTTGGATATCGTTTCTGTAACCTTTAGGGAATAAAGGTCTTATAGGTCTATCAATCAAACGTGATACTAAAATAGCTTTATCACTGGCTTTACCTTCTGAACGATTATATCCACCAGGGATTCTACCGATAGAAGACATTCTTTCTTCATAATCAATTAATAATGGGAAGAAATCTATACCAACTCTTGGTTCTTTACTAACAACTGCGTGAACGAATAACATAGTATCGCCACATCTAACAGTTACACTACCGTTTGTTGATTGTGCATACTTCCCAGTTTCTATGGTAACTGTCTTACCGCCTATCTCTAGGCTCATTTGTTTTGTTTCTGGAATCATTTTTCCTTCTTTCTCCGACTGCTCGATAGCCGAAATCATTTACTATTACTTTATTTCTTACGAGTTTAATTATACTATAAATATTTTATTTACCTAGCACTTTTGTAAATAATTGTAACAAGATAATTGACTTTTGTATATACTCGGTATATACTTAATATGTAACAAGTGCTATTTTTTTAAGATAGTAAAATTTCAAAAGATAGTTGTGTACCCCAATTTAATAATTCGATAGTGTATAGTGTATAAGGAGTTTATGTATGGCAGAACAGTTACCAATTAAAATGAAGAAAACTAACAAATCAAGCAACCCAGCAAGAATAAGTGTTTTAAAAGCTTGCTCAGATTCAGATTTATCACGTTATATCAGAGATATTTCAAAATTTCCTGTATTATCAGCTTCAGAAGAAAAAGAAGTTGCAAGAAAAGCTAAAGCTGGTGATGAAGATGCAAAAAGAGAACTTATACAGGCAAACTTAAGACTTGTAATAACAATCGCAAAAAAAGCTATTCACATGTCAGCACTTCCTTTAGTTGACTTGATTCAAGAAGGAAATTTAGGTTTAATGGTAGCTGTAGAAAAATTCAACTGGAAACTTGGCTATAAATTCCAAACTTATGCTACTTGGTGGATTAAACAAGCTATGTTCAAAGCAATTTCTGAACAATCTCACAGCATGAAAATACCTGTTTATATACAAGAAACTTTATCTAAATTCTCTAAAGTTAAAGCAGAAATGGAAAGAAAATATAACTGTCAAGTTAAAAACAAAGATGTTGCTGAAAAGATGAACATTTCTCCTGACAAACTTGATACATTCTTGTCTGCATACTCAAAAACAATTTCTATTGAAGGCAGTATGGAATGTCAAAATGGAAAAGAGTTAAATGTTGCAGATATTCTAGAAGACTCATCTGCAGATGTTTCATCATCAGTTGAAGCTGACGGTCTAAAAAAAGATTTAGAAATAGTTATCTCCACTCTAAAAGACAGAGAACAAGCTATCGTAAAAATGCGTTATGGCTTGGGGGATATATCTAAACGCACATTGGAAGAAATCGGCAATATCTACGGTGTTACCAAAGAATGTATCAGACAAACAGAATTAAGAGCATTGAAAAAAATGAGAAATAACACTCTATTGAGCTGCTACGTTGACTAGGGAGAATACCAAATTAACATAGAAGGCAAGAGGGGGTAACAAAACATTCAAATGCCTAATACACTAAACAGAAGAGAGGCACACATAGAACGGTTAATGTGAAGCTAAGGTAAAACGAACTAATCTCATCACTTATCTATAATTATTGAAAAGGACGGAAATAATATTTCCGTCCTTCTTTTGTGAATAAATAAAAATAAAACTTTTACTCTTCTGTCCTAACGGACATCTCCTCGTCTTGATTGTTCGCACTAAACGGGATTTCGGAATTGACCTGCGTCAATCCCTACACCCTGTCTTGAATTTCTTCCTCGTTCATTAAAGGAACCGGATTGCTTCACTTCGTTTGCAATGACACCTAAACAGCAAAAAATATTTTTACAAGTTTTATACCAATATGACTTCAATAAATTTCAAAGCGAATTATATCAAACCTACATACATAAAAGATTCTCAAAAGAACAAGCAAGAAGCATCTTTTGTTGAACTTGATATTACAGATAGAAACGATATGAAAGCTCTAAAAAAGACCACCGAAAACTGGCAAGACAGTCTTGCAGATTTTATATACGAAGATTCAAAAGATACTTATTTATGGAAGTTGGGTGGTAGGCATATCTTTGCCGTTACCAAACAAAAAGATAACTTTGAAAATCTTGATTACAATAAAATTTTAGGCTTGGCAGAACTCAGCGAAGCCTACAAACTCAACGAGCTTGAAATTTTACAAGTCAATCCGGAAGCAACATACAGTACCGGTGCACTCAGCAAAAGAAAATATTCAGGTGTAGGAACAGGTATTTTAGACACATTAAAAGACTTGTACCCGACAAAACCGATGAAGGTCAGATCTGTATCACATGCAGTTAGTTTTTATAAGAAAAACGGATTTGAAAAATTTGACTCCGACCCGACCTCTAAAGTTTTGATTTGGAACGCATAAAAATCATTTACAAGGTTTCAACAATATGACTCCGATAAGTTTTAAAGCCAATTTCATAAGATACACAACAATAAAACAGTGGGATAACAAATCTTATAATCCAACAGAAGCATCTTTTGTCGAATTTATTCCACAAAACAAAAACGATTTACAAGTCTTGGACAACATTTCAAAAAGATGGGACGAAGCTATATATGCCCAAACCATATATAATTCAGCGTTCATAGATTCCGTTGTCGGACAAAAACCCAACCACCATTTTTATGGAATCACAACGCAAAAAAATAACCTGGACAAACCTGACACCCAAAAGTTTTTGGGTATTGCCGAAGTCTCAGAAAAATTTAACAAGAATGAAATTGCATATCTGCAAACCAAACCTGACTACATGTCAAAAGCCAACAAATCTGATGTTATTGACCTTGTATTTTCTATTATTGACAAAATATCACCAAACGAAAAAGAAAAAGAGCATCTGCCCGAATACAAAAATATCGGAACTGGAATTATTAACTCTCTAAAAGAAACTTACCCAAACAAAGATATTGAACTGTACGCAACAGATACGGCAAAAGGGTTTTACAAAAAATTAGGTTTTGTAAAATGTTCATTTTTCAACTCTAACCACATGATTTTAAAACATAATAAAAATATTTAACTTTGTAAATATATTAAACAACTCCTTGTGATATAAAAATAAAGTGCTATTATATTATAGGGTAATATATTAAATCTAAAGGTTAAACATGAACGAACAGTTATTGGAAATAAGCATTAAAATTAATATACTAGAGAGCTTAACACGCATATTATTAGAAGCTATAAGAGAAGATAACAACCTTAAAAAATTTGATACAAGCAACCTTGCAAAAGTAGTTTTGCAAGAAGTTATTACAATAAAAAACAATCTTAACTCATTAGAAAGGGAACTGGGTATCTAAATACTAAAGAGCAAGCGCAACTGACTTGATATTTTCATCAGTAATATTAGCCAAGCCTGTTGCTTTGTATTCAGGAGTTAAACTTCCCATGCTCTTTAACAAAGTCATTGCTTTTAAAATTACTGTTTGATTTTCACCTGATAATAATGATGCGATAGCCTCTTCATCTCTGACAAGTTCCATTACAAAATATATAAAGTCACTATCTTCATACAATTCCTCATACAAAGGTGACAAATACTTATTGATATTCATTTTGCTTAGCAAAATATTGATATCATTTACTTCGTTTTTAGTGTTTTTATCTTCGTCAAAAAGATATTCTTCATTTTCGACAAACAAATTAAATTTTTCTTTCGCAAGTAACAATGCAACGGCAATAGGTCCTGTAGGCGTTGCCTTCAACATAGTATCTATCATTGAATAGAACTCAAAATCAATTATCTGAGATACAGGTATCAATTCCACCAAACCATTTATGATATAACAAAATGCTAGTATTGCATCATCGTTTAACTCTGTATTCAAAAGAGAATTTAGAGAACACAAAAACGGTATCTCTGCAGCTATATTTTCTGACATTGGTGAATTTTTCATAGCTACAAAAATTTCTTTCAAAGAATCTGTATTTTGATACGCAACCAAAAATTTCACTGCAGAATACTGCTCAAACGAATCTTTTGATTTTAATTTTGATAAAGCATCGGTATATGCTTCAATATCTTCCAATTTTGACAATGCTCTAGCACAATTAGTTGCTAAATCTGTATTTTCAGAATAAGCCCTTTCTCTTAATGGCATAAGAGCATCTTCATTTCTAATATACGAAAAGAAACTTGCAGCATAAGTTTGTTCTGACTCTGTACCGTTTTTCAAAATATCCAACATTCTTCTTATCACATCATCATCAGCATACTGAGCTAGAGTAGATGAAATAAACTCATCATAATATGGTGAGTAAATGTTTAAAAACTTGAACAAATTTTTGAAATTTGACTTATTACAAGCTTTTGCCAAACGCTGAGCAACATTTTGTTTGATAAAATCAAACAAATAATCGTCTTTAGAAACAAGTTCTTCAAACAATTCTACATCAGGTTCATTAATTATACGACTAGCAACAGGTTCATAACCTTTCGGGTCTTTCCCTGTCAAATTTTTTATTAAATCCATAATATCTCAATTAATCCAAGTAAAATACAGTAACGACTTTATGACCTTCTTCTGCATATTCTACAGCAGTATGAAGTGTTTTACTTGTGTGAGATAAGAAACAAATTAACTGATTACAGTCATCAATAATTTCTCTGTTACAAACTCTTGAAGCATCAGCTAAAGTCATCATCGCTCTATCAGCGTGTTCAACAATATTTGGAACACCGATAAGCTGATCTTGAACATCACTAGGTTGTTGCCCGATTGTTTGAGGTAAAATAACTTTTAATTTTTGAGGGTTAGATTTCATAGCCCCTCTTATAGCCGCTGCGTTAGTACCATAAGAACCACCTGACGTAATAATAGTGTTGCCTTGACTAACAAGAGCAGTAGCTAAAGTTTCAATCATTTGTTGGTGAGTAATTGCAAGATTTCTTGAACCAATAATAGCAATTCTTTTTGCTGATTGTTTAATAGTAGCTAATTCCATTGATAATTCATCAACTGTATCTGGTGATGAATTCCCTGCATCAACTTTATCATCAATAGGCACCATAATAGATGATACTTGGCTTTCATTGTTATTATCTGCTAAATTTTTGTTATCTGACATTTTTTCACCTTCTAATTGCAAACTATATTTTTTTCATGTATGGTAATGATATCATAAAACTTTGATTTTGGAAATAGGGAATGGAAAATTTATTAGAGAACTTAAACGAACAGCAAGTTGAGTCTGTCAAAACGACAAGGGGAGCATTATTAATACTAGCAGGAGCAGGAAGTGGAAAGACAAAAGTCTTGACTTCTCGTATTGCATATATGATAAAAAACGGCATAAAAGCCCATAATATCCTTGCTGTTACATTTACCAACAAAGCAGCGAAAGAAATGCGTGAAAGATTATCTGCAATTCTTGGCGAAGATGTAGTTAAATATATGTGGGTTGGGACTTTTCACAGTATTTGTGGTCGTATTTTAAGACAAGATATCGACAAATACGCGTTCCAATCAGGTAAATCCCTAGATAAAAATTTTACTATCTATGATGAACAAGACTCTATGGCAGTTATCAAACAAGCCATAAAAAAACTCAATCTTGATGACAAAACTTATCAGCCAAAACTTGTTAAAGCAGTTATTTCAAATGCTAAAAACAAAATGCAAGACGCTTATACTTTTGCAACATTTGCACGAGATTTTAAATCACAAAAAATTGCTCAAGTTTTTGAAGAATACGAAAACATTTTGAACAATAACAACGCAATAGACTTTGACGATATGCTTATGCTTTGCGTTAAATTGTTAGACCAAAATGCTGAAGTCAGAGAAAAATATTATTCTCGTTTTGAACATATTTTAGTAGATGAATTTCAAGATACAAACCAAGCACAATACAATTTGGTAAGAGCACTATATACAAACTTTTTACCAGAAAATGAAATACCAGAATCTCGTTCTTTATGCGTTGTTGGTGATGTTGACCAATCAATTTATAGTTGGCGTGGTGCAGATTTCAAAATTATTCTTAATTTCCAAAACGACTTTAAAAAATGTAAGCTGATAAAATTAGAACAGAACTATCGTTCAACAGGTTGTATCCTGAAAGCTGCAAACGCTATTATTGAGAATAACGAAGAACGTGTTGACAAAGTTCTTTATTCAAACAAAGGTGACGGAGAAAAAATATCATACTATGAAGCTGATGATGAATCTGATGAGGCTAATTTCATAACCTCGACTATCAAAAAAACATCAGCTAATTATAATCAATTCGCAATATTATACAGAACAAACGCTCAATCTCGTGCCCTAGAAGAAGCGTGCATCGCAGCAGGCATACCATACAAAATCTATGGTGGGCTAAAGTTCTATGACAGAAAAGAAATTAAAGATGCTATTGCATACCTGAAACTTATTTATAATGTAAACGATTCACAAAGTTTCAGAAGAATTGTTAATGTTCCAAAGCGTTCAATAGGTGAAACAACCCTTAAAAACTTACAAGCATTTGCAGACAGCAACGATATAAGCCTATTTGAAGCTGTTGAAAGAATACAGGACGCAACAGAAATTGCACCTAAAACTCGTTCAAAACTTATAGAATTTGGCAAACTAATCAAAAACCTAAAAGAAATTGAACACAGATATCCTCTACACGAATTTATCAGTTTAGTAATCGAAAAAAGTGGCTATATTCAAGAATTGCAAGCAGACGGTTCTCCTGAAGAACTCGCAAGAATAGAAAACCTTCAAGAGCTTGTGAATGTAGCAAACGAATTCGAACCAGAGGACAATGACAACAGACTTGGTGAGTTTTTGGCACAAGTTGCATTAGTTTCTGACATTGATGGAATGGAAGAAATAAGCAACAATGTAACATTGATGACTCTACACTCAGCAAAAGGTTTGGAATTTCCTATTGTATTCTTAGCAGGTGTAGAAGAAGGTATTTTCCCTCATTCAAGAACCTTCAATTCTATGTCAGAATTGGAAGAAGAACGCAGACTGATGTATGTAGGCGTTACTCGTGCTGAAGAAAAACTATATATATCATCAGCAAAAAGACGACAAATGTGGGGCGAATACAAATATTACAATCCAAGTAGGTTTATTGAAGAAATCCCACCTCAGCTAATTGAAACATCTTCATCTAACGGAGAATATTCATCAGAAAGAACCTTTAGAAGTGCTGTTAATAAAATACGCTCTACAGGGGGCAACAACCGGAGTGGTTCAAGCTCTAACAGCTCATCATACTCAACCTCTTCAAAATCAGACTGGGGTGAAGCTTCTTCTAAAAAATCTTTCCATTCGGGAAGTTTTGGAACAAACTTTGTTGCACCTAAAAATGCTCAAAGCCTAAGCACACCACAACGAAAATCTTTTTCTCAACCTGATAGAACTCCTAAGAGAACTATTTTGGTTAAAAGTCAAAAGAACAAAGAACGTGCAGCAGAAAGAGCTGCAGAAAGTGCTAAAAGATTCTTTGAAAACAATTCTATAAAACAAAGGCTGGAAGAAAAACGTCAACAAGATGCTATTACTGCTCAAAAAGAAAAGGAAAAAGAAGAATTAAAAAATAACACCAATATAGATTATTTCTTCAATGTCGGAGAGAGAGTATTCCACGAGAAACTCGGAATCGGACATATCCTAGATGTTGCGCAAATCGGTGATAGTACAATGTACACCATTGACTTTGGCAAAATGGGTAAAAAAGCTATGGACGCAGCTTATGCTCATTTGAAGAAGTTTTAAAAAACTTTTGTAATACCATAATTAGCAAATTTATTTTTTAGAAGTTTTCTACATGTATGACCCATATAAATTTTACTGGTAGTTTTGTTAAAAATGTCACAATCTCTAAGTTGATTGCTGACGGTAAGATGAAGCCGGAAAATGTCGCATTAGTAAAACTGGACAAAACCGACCCTCGAGATACTATGACTCTTGCCGAAACTGCTTACAAATGGGAGAATGTAGCATCAGGTTATGCCTCAAATATTTATTGTGATTCATTAAAGGCAAAGATTTATCCCGAAGTCAGCAACGAGCATTATTTTGCTTTGACGACACAAAAAGAGAATTTTGAAAAACTTGAAGCCGATAAAATTTTAGGATTATCATTATTCTTTGAAAAGAATTCACCCAATAACGAGATAGCTTGGTTACAGGCAAATCCATCAACCAACCACGATGCAGGGCAAAGAACATACAAAAATATTGGTAAAGCATTGGTCAACTTTATGAAAGGACTGTTTAAAAAACCTATATTTGTCCAAGCCGATAAAAAAGCTATACCTTTTTATCAAAAATTGGGATTTATTCAGACAGAAAGACATCCGGAACAAATGATATACAAACAGGAGTTATAAAAATAAAATGACATCTATAAGTTTTAAAGCGAATTTTATAAGAGACACATATATCAAACAAGTTGTAACACCAGACACAAGCAAAGATAAAAAAGTTGCGCTTGTCGAGCTTGATATTAACCACAAGAACGACATTTCGGCACTCAAAGCCGTTGCGAGTGATTGGGATAGCAGAGCTTTTGGATATGCTGGTTGTATCTATGATGATGCAACAAAAACTTTTAAATATCCTGACACAAAAGAACATTATTACGCTTTAACAACGCAAAAAGAAGATTATAAAAACTTAGACCCTAAAAAAATTCTTGGATTAACACTGTTTTCAGACAAAAAATTTTCAAAAAACGAATTGAATTGGCTGCAGGTTGAACCTGATTGCAGTTATAGTCATTCAGGAGAATACAGGACATATAAGAATGTAGGCAAAGCTTTAGTTAATTTTGTAAAAGAAATTTCTGACAAAACTATATCTGTATATCCTGCACGCAATGCCACACCTTTTTATAGAAAATTAGGGTTTGAAAAAGAAGCCTCTAAATATCCGACTATGCTTTTCAAAAAATAAGTCTTAACATAAGTTTACATTCATAGCAATTTTTAAATTTACATGCTTTTGTACAGTATAACCACAATAAATTTTAAAGCAAGTTTTGTAAAAAATGCACAAGTCCAACAAACTCTCTCAAACAATAAAACAAGAGAAAAAACTGTTTCGATTGTTGAATTAGACAGAAACAATCTTCACGATAGGATTGCGATGAGAGATATCGCTATGGACTGGGAAAAAAATCTAAGATTGTACCAACCAGAAGGACACAATTATGCAACAGGCATTGCAGACAGTATGGTAAGTTGGGCAAAACCGGAACAACAGGAAACCAATCATTATTTTTTAATAACCAAACAAAAGAAGAATTTTGAACATATAACCCCCGAAGATGTACTTGGAGCAGCACAATTTACAGAGAAAAAACATGAGAAAAATGAACTGGCTTGGCTACAAGTTGACCCAAAAACAAACTACAAACCAAACGGTAATAGAGAATTCAAAGGCGTAGGCAAAGCATTGGTTGAACATATTAAAAGCACTTCTAAAAAATCAATTATGCTTTTAGCAGATGCAAACGCAATTCCTTTTTACAAGAATTTAGGATTCAAATCATACAAAAATGATTTGGCACTGATGATTTACAAAACACCGTCTAAATTTGTACAGTTTTGTAAAGATATATTAAGCAAATTTTAATCTTTTGGGTAATTTTTAAAAATTTACGCAAATTAGGCTAAACAACAGGCTACTAAACGAATACAGCCTATTTTTAACGGATTTTAATTACTAAAACACACTGCACGAGTAAAATTCCCGAAAACCATGTCACCACATGGTTTTACATGATTTCTATTTTTCGCATAGACCAAATGGTCTATAAAAAAGTTCAATCGTTGGATTGATGTTACAGCCATGGAAACCATGTACTCTATCATTAAGGGAGAGAGAGAAATTCATGAAAAAAGTATTATTTGTATTATTTGTTAGTATATTTATGACCATGTCCGTAATGGCATCTGATAATGTTTTACAAAGCGTACAAGTTGAACCTATGGGAGATAGTTTCAATATTGTATTAGTCGCTGACAATTCTGTATCAGTTAAGAAAACGATTCAAGCTCCTAACAGAATTTTGTTAAGTCTTAAAGGTATCAGAGCTTCTAAAACATTAAGCACTGTTTATAAAAATGTTTCAAATGTAGATAATATCATCGTTGAACCATTTGGTGTTGACGGCTTAAATATTATGTTTCAAGCAGATAACGCATCAGGCGCAAGCATAACTTTTGACTCTCTTGTTTCTTCCGTAAAAGTTGAAGATAGAGCAAACCCTAAAAAAGAAATTTTATTAAACGCACCAATGAATACTTATTCTCCTGTTTACAAACAAAACGCAGAAGAAATTAAACCTTCCATTATGTCTAATGTACATTTAGGTGGTGCAGTTGCAGTTCTAAAATCTTTATTATCAGGTTCTAAAACAGGCACATTATTCACTTTCGGTTTCTTTGGTTTGATATTCTTGTTAGGTGCTAAACTTATAAGAGGAAAAGACAACGATATCAAGGTTGGCTTATCTCAAGGGCTTAGAGATAGAGATATTGCAGGAACAAAAGATGTTCATCAACATACTCCGGGATACAAAAATGTTACTAATAAACCTTATACTACAATGAACTATGGTCTGAAGGCATACCAAAACAGTACACAGTCACCATACTTGAAGATGCACACACAAACACCAAACACATCATCATCTTTAAACTCTCGTATGGCATCATTACCTAAGAGAAACCTTATGGCTGACTCTGTAGGTCAAACTCAAAGAAGACCTGCACCTTCTCAACTAAGACAAGCATCTACAACGATGTCTAAACCAAAAATTCAGCCTAAAGTTGACAGTATAAAGTTTTTAGAATCAATGTCAGAGATTTACGAAAAAAGTGGCAGACCTGATTTGGCAAACGGAATCAGAACAAAATTATCAAAAGTAAACAAATAAAATAAGCACATTTAAAAGCGAAATCTTAAAGATTTCGCTTTTCTTTTAATTACCCAACTTCCCTCACCTGTTATACAATAGAAAAATCTCATTAATCTTTCATAATACTATTACTATGTTTTACAATTACTATGAAGATTATCAATATGACAGTTGTGTATCAAAGGGGATTTGTTCTATAGGACCAAGAACATCATCTTTGCAAGAAATTCTTGTTATGTATTTAAAACTCCTTGCTTTTTACACATTAGAACTTAAAAACTTGGGTGGATATAATAAAGATGCAGAAATCGTTATTCTTGATACGATATCTACTCTTATGAGCAATTTAGAAACACAAAACGAACAATTTCAAAAAATCTTAATCAGAATTAAAACATTATTATGTCAGTCAAAAAAGACTTATATCAACTATTGCAAAGAAGAAAAGATTGAACCGAAATTTATCAAAACAAATATCAAACTAGATGAGGAATTTGATATAACAAAACTCATACAACAGGGCGAAAAAGAATATAACAACAGACTTGAGTCTTTATCACCAGAGAGAAAAAACCTGTTTGAGGTTATGGGAAATATCATAAAAAGTTTGAGCATAAATATAACTAATATAAAAAGTCTTTCAGAAACTGAGGAACTTGAAGAAGAAGGGTTTTATAAAATTCTTGTTATGCTAAACCTTCTTAATTATCAAGACACTACAACAGAAGAAATACTTAATGAAATAAAACTGAGCGCAGAACTTGACTACAAGCTTTCATCAAGACTTGATGAACTAAAAATCGAGCGCTATGGTGAACCTATTGAAACAGAGGTTTCAATATCAACCAGACCGAACAAAGCCATACTTGTTGCAGGGACTTCATTAAAAGAGCTTGAAGATGTCCTTGAATACACTAAAGACAAAAACATTGATGTCTATACACATGGCGAAATGATACTTGCGCATACCTATCCCAAGTTTCAGGAATACACACATTTGCGAGGACATTTTGGCATCGGGGTAGAAAATTGCTTGTTAGATTTTGCAACCTTCCCCGGGGCAATATTAATCACCAAATATGCAGTTGAAAATATTGAGTATCTGTATAGAGGGCGACTGTTTACAACCGACTGTTTTGTACCGAAAGGGGCTGTCAAAATCGAAAATAACAATTATTCACCACTTGTTGAATCTGCACAAAATGCAAAAGGGTTCAAAAGAGGGAAACAAAAAGGCTCAATAAAAGTAGGTATTTCAAAATATAAGTTGGAATCAGAGCTTACAACTCTGTTTGATAACCTAAAGAAATACAAACATATTATTATCTTAGGGCCTGAAAATCATAATAAAAGAAAC
>ERZ779681.271-NODE-271-length-19748-cov-8.77855_pt1 | contig 19748 bp, 19 predicted proteins | sample MGYA00511905_ERZ779681 | MGnify/ENA primary metagenome ERZ779681 (study PRJEB29588, sample SAMEA2144578) | human gut metagenome | biome: human gut; feature: human-associated habitat; material: faeces | place: Denmark | collected 2008/2010 ... | reverse complement strand
CCTTTCAGAGATCGTTGATTATCTTCACAATCCGAAGAAGTATACCGATGTAGGTCCTTGAATGAAAAACTAAAACCTAACTGAAATATCGTCTGATTACACAAAATCGATTTTTGAGCCCAAATTTAATTCATTTTAGGATGCCTGTTTTCTGAAAAGGTGCTATAATTAGCATATTCCAGACAATGGGTATATCGAAAATCGCATAGCTAACAGACGGCTGGCTAACTCTTATGCAAAAGTAAACGCGACCCGTCTAATAACACCTATTGACAAATCGATTACTACCTGCATTTAAGTCTTTTAATTACTTTTTAACAAATAAGTCTGGCATCAAATGCACTTCATCTGGCGGGACGAGGTGCATTTTTAACAATCTCATGAATTCTTGAAAATCTTCATCATCTTCCTCAACCAACTCATATGGACTTTTATTTCCAAGTCCAGGTCGTTTCACGCTATTGATGTGATTCATGAGCTTAGTGATGTCATCCTGATTATAAGGATTTAAGCTTTTCTTTTTAGGAATCGCATAACGAATAAATTCATGGTTTTTCTCGATACATCCTTTTTGCCATGAAGCCATTGGATCACAGTAATAAAGACTTGTTCTGTAAATCAGAAAACCATCCTCATCAGTTGTAAGCTCCAGCTCATCAACTTTCTTGAATTCGCTGCCATTGTCAGTCAATACAACTGGAAATAATCTTCTAAATACTTCTATTCCAAGCCCTGTCTCAAGATAGTCAAACACTCTTTTTACAGATTCTGCTTTCCCATCTGGCATAAGAAAAAGTAGCATTACATTGTTCTTCCTAAATATCATTGTAAGAAGCCTTTTCCCTTGTTCTCTCACACCTTTTACAGTATCCATTTCTACCACTTCATCTTCTGTATACTTTACTTTCATCGCATACTCAAAATCAGTGTAAGTTCTGCCTTGGCGGAATTCTATATTTGCAAATCCAATAGATGGCTGATACCCTTTTCCTCGTTTCTTATACCCGGTTTTTCTGCGCAGGTCTATGTTTTTGACCGTCAACTCACCATCATCTATGTAATTATAGAGAGTCCGCAAACATACTGGTATTTCATTTTCATGCTCAGCATATATGTGGGTAAGAGGCTGTCCCTTTTTAACAAGTTTGGTAATCAGTTCATCCATTTCAGATTTCTTTTCATCAGAAATGCGAATTCCCTGTCTGCTTTCGCTTCGTCTTCGTGTGACAGTTGCATCAGCATGCTTTGCACTGTAAATATATTTGTCTTTTGAACAAAGCTTTTTCTCTGAACAGTTATTACACACATATGGAGGCTTTTCGAATTTATGGCATGCCCGGGATACATATTTATCGCAGTATTTCTGGCAGTCCACACTTCGGCATCTACAACAGTTTTCTTCACAGGATTCATCTCCACAAACGTGACGCTGTACATACTGTCTTACAAATCGGCAGTCCTTTCTTAGAAAATAGTTACCCGGAATGAATGTACGATTTTCTTTAATCTCATGTGCAATCGTTGACGGATGACGATGGAGTAGTTTTCCTATTTTTTTGAAGGAATCTTTACTGCTAATTCCGGTTTCTATCGCAATCCTGTCAGACAGATCCATCTGTCCTTCTTTTTTGTAATAAGTCATATCTGCCACTTTCTAGCAGATAGCAATCGATATCTTAACTATATCATGTCTGCCAGAAGAAGCCATTGCAAAAGTAAATTAGACTTTTTTAGCCATTTTCAGTTGTCAAAGTACAGGTTTAATTTTTCAATCTAGGTCTCTACATGGCATAGTATCGCAAAATATGTGTACCATTATTAGGACACATAAAACAATTTTGCACATTATTATTCTTTCTTTTTGTCAGAGTATTCCTTAGGTGTGTATTTTTTGTTCCTTTCTTTTGCAATCCAGTATGCATCCTGAATTGCTTTCATCATTTCATCCATATCTTCTTCTGCTATACCTCCGCCGGCAAATAGTCCGCTTACTTCGGCAATAAGTGCGTGAGCCTGCTGTTTATGTTTACCTCGTGAGCCATAGGTAGCTCCGGCGTCTAATATGAATTGTTCATCTTTAGCAAGAAGGTAATTGATATTAACATCAAAAAATTCTGCAAGCTTCTGATATGTTTCTCTTGTTTTAGGCAGGCTGGTTCCCAATTCATAACTTTTAACAGTTCTTACGGAAACACCAATGCTGTCGGCAAGTTGCGGCTGGGTTAAGCCCTTTTGTGTTCTTAATTCTCTAATTCTTTCACCGAATGTCATAAAGAATCCTCCATTTCTAAGGGGTAACAAGTACCATTATGAAAAATTAAAAATAATGGTTATTGCCTTTATGAGTACAAGGGATATAAGTATTATAAAGAAAATCCATCTTTAGCAATCAATGAGATTATTGAAAAAATTTTTAAGGATTGTAAATTAATATAGACGCAAAATATACACAAGCCGTTTGATCGTAAAGGTCAGATGGCTTTTTTTGTGAGCACCATATCACAAAATGTGAGCACAATGTTCTAATTTATGAAAAGGAAGGTAAAGCCAAATGACAAATTATAACGGTAAAGAAGTACTTAATGGACTTTTGTTCATCAAATCTATGATGAGTGTAGAAAATGTGGAGAGACAGGCAATTGCACTTAGAAAGTTAGTTAATGCAGATTATTTTTTGCCACAGGGTGTTGTGGTAAAAAAAGAAGTAGATTCATTAATTATAGAAAATCCAGGGAGTATTAGAACAGGTAAGAAGCAGATGCTCCGCGGAGGAATATCTGATCCAAGAAATAAAACATTGATGAAAATGTTTAATCTAATAGGTATAGGCGAAAGAGCCGGGAGTGGAATACCAGACATTTACCAGATATGGGAGGATGAAGGATGGAAAACTCCTATGGTTGAAGAGACTTATAATCCGGATAGAACTCGCTTATCGCTTGAATTTGTAAAAAAACAAGCGATAAAAACAAGCGACAAAAGCAAGCGATAAAAACCAATGCAAAAAATAAACAAGAAAAAACAGAAGAAAACCGGTTATTAATTAGAGAATACTTAAGTCAAAATGGTCGGTCAAAAACAAGTGAAATAGTAAAATATATAGGATTGAGTCCGGCACGTACAAGAGCTATTTTAACAGAAATGGAAGATGTGATAATAGAAGGAGCAAATAAAAATAGAAAATATCGTTTGTATGATAAAAATAATAAGTAAATATAATATTTATAAAGAAAAAGCGGAAATTTGTAAGAATCGGAGAGGGCTCCATTATTTATGGAATTGGGCATCACAGATTCATCGAAATGGCCAGAGCTACCGGAGCAACCTATGTGCGAATATATTATAACGGAGGATTTTCAATGGACAAGTATATTTACGATGATAAAAATGGTCTGTGGTATGAACTGCAAGGAGATTATTATATTCCTTGTCTTATCTTACCAACCGAAAAAGAACAGCCTATCGGTTTGTGGGGACAGCGGCATTTGCACTATCTGAAAGAATATCACAGGCTTACATATACCAATTTGCTCACAAGCGGAAGGCTGAACGAATACATTGCCGAGATAGACAAACAGGCAAAGGATATGTTCCTTCGGTTGATAAAACAGATGTCGGAGCGTGAGGGCGTAACCGAGCAACTAAAGACAGAAAATCAAATGGAGTGGGTTGGTAGGATGAATAATATTCGCAGTAGAGCGGTGGAGATTGTAAATGCAGAACTGATTTGCAGTTAAGCCGGAGCGGCGGCGAGGAAAACCTTGCCGCCGTTTTTATGTATATGACCGAAAAATCAAAGATTTATGGTATAATTCTAAAAGAGTTATTTTTTTAAGACCATCGCCTCAAAAAACGTACTTAATAGGTGAAAGCGCTTTTAGGTCAAATTAGGGAGGTGAACAACATGGATGATCTGAGAATCATAGAACTCTACTTTAATAGAGATGAACAGGCGATCAAGGAGACGGATACAAAGTACGGAAAACTCTGCCACAGTATTGCCTATAACATTCTAAATAATCACGAAGATTCTGAGGAATGCGTTAATGATACTTATGTGAGTGTGTGGAACACCATTCCGCCTACAAGACCGCACAATTTCATGTCCTTTATCTGCAAGATTGCACGAAATCTCTCTTTGAAGCGACTGGAGTTTATGAAGCGAAAGAAACGGTCGGCGGAAATCATTTTATCCTTGGATGAGCTTGCGGCAGTATTGCCGGATGAACGATATGCTCCCGATGTGAGCGACGAGGATGTAGGTAAGCTGATCAGTAAGTTTCTTCGCAGTCAGGAGGAATATGTCAGGAATGTTTTCATCCGCAAGTATTTCTATTTCGATTCTATAAGGGAGATTGCAAAGCGCTATTCTTTTACTGAGAGTAAGGTCAAAAATATGTTGTTCTACACCCGAAACAAGCTAAAAGATTACTTGATTAAGGAGGACGTTGAAATATGAAAACACCGAGAATCGCAAATGCCATCGGGCAAATTGATGACGATCTTGTCACCGACGCAGCTAAGTGCAAGAAGAAAAATAAGAAACATTGGTTAAAATGGGGTTCCTTGGCAGCATGCTTTGCAGTGATTGTAATTGTAGGGGCGGCAATCCTCCCATCGCTATTTCGGGAAAATGTAACACCGGAGGGAACCGACGGCAGATACAAGGACTTTTCTATCCAAGCCAGCGAATCTGCAATTGTATGGCCATGGGAGTATCAGACTGTATATGAAAAATATAGAAATGTCGAAATTGACGGTATTGAGTATCATGGAAAAGGCCGTGCGGTATCAGAAGCATGGATTGGCGAGAGAATTGGCAACTACACTGTGGTTGGATATGATGAAGTCAATAATGGAAAAAAATATTCTGCCGAGTTTGAAGCATATGCACTGAAGGATATTGCTCAATGTCAGTTTATAGCCGTAAAGATGGAGGACAGTTATTATGTCTTTCAGAATGACGAGTATGCTCCTCCGAACACCCTTGGTGAGCTTATGGATGTCGTAAATCTGTCCGAGGTCGTGGAGCTTCAGCGCTTTTCCGAAGGAGACAATAGTCCTGATAGCAAACATTTTGCATTGAGCAGTGACGATTATGTGTGGGAAGTTCTGTCCGAATGTAGGAACGCCCCTTTCGTTGAAGATCAAACATGGACGGTTGGTGACAGAAGTTACCTCAGTTTTACGATTACTTCCGAAGCACTTGGTGTTTACAAAGTTGCTCTGTATGTGACGGAAGACGGCTATCTGTGGACAAACGCATTTAATTGGCAGTATCTATTCAACATCGGCGAGGATGATGCAAGCAGGATTATTCATTATGCGAAAGAGAATTCCACTGAAGTAGAGTATGAACCGTACAGAAACTCGGTAGCCGGTACAATCATTAAGATTACGGAAGAATATATCTTGGTGGATGATTCTATCCTGTGCAAGAATCCGGCGGACGGTATCACCTACAAGGTTCTGCTAAATGACCTTCGTATCTCCCGTTATGTAGATTATGGAATTGTCAAGGTTGGTGATACCGTGCAAATTTCCTATGAAGGCGAAATTGATGAAACCAGTGGTAACACCATTGCAGGTGCAATTTCGGCATTTAAGGCAACAATCTCCGATGGAGATGTATTAATTCCTGAATGAACCACCTATGCCCTGTAAGACTTCAAAATCTTGCAGGGTGTTTCTCTGTCTTAAAATGTATGTAATCCCGCAAGGCAGGGGTACTGCCCTGCTTTCTCTGTCGTGGGATTTTCGCTTTGGCTGGCTTCTCTGTCTGCTCTCTGCCTGTAGCCGCCTGAGTTGGTCACGAATACTTTTCTTTTCGGGCGGTGTAAGCCTTTCTTTTTCGGCTGGTCTGCGGTTCTCCCTGACCTCCCGCTCCCATGCGGCAAGGTCACGGTTGTACTGCTCCACAACAGCCTCCGCCTTGCGGTAGGTTGCCATGAACGCCTGCACATCGGGATAACCGTCCTCTTTCAGAACATCGGGTAGTTTATCCAGCTTTTCAGCGATTTCCTTTTCTGTCCGTTGTATCTGCTCTGTGAGCGCCTTGCGCTCCTTACCTTTGAAAATCCCCTTTGTGTCGGTGAGCTGCTGTTTCAGCTTCGGAAGTACCGTATCCTGCAAATGCCGGATTTCTTTCGCCTTATCCTGCACTTTTATCATCAGCTTTTGCATGGTGCGGAACTCTGCCATATTAATATCAAGTGTAGGCTTGGGCGGCATATCTTTTTCCTGAATAAGGTTTTGAAGAAAATCTTTTGCCTTTGTCACAATCCCACGGAATAGATTGGGCAGCCAGCCTTTGCTTTTGATAGATTGGCTTGCTTTGTCGTGTATCTCGGTCTGCTTGACTTCTAAAATCTTTGCTTCGGAAATACCCGATATGAGTGCCATATCCGCTGTCCTGTTCCATTCTTGCCTTGCGGCATTATCCGTTTCAATCTCGGCGGCTTTGGGATTGTTCTTACCGATTTTCTTTGTAGGGAGATAAACGCTGTTCTTATCAAATACCTTTAATTGCTGTTCAGGATTAGAGATATGTCGATTGATAAGGTCGGTGTAAATCTCCTTTACCTCCCGAAGAAAAGGCTCGCTTTTGAATTTATCATCTTTCACGGTAAAAAGGTGGCTTTCATAAATTTCTCCCTTTTTTATGACAGTGCAGCCTTTTCGTATCTGCCCGTCCTCCCCTGTGATTTCTTTCTTGGTGCGTACCCTTTTTCCCGTTTCATCATAGAACACGCTGCGTGTGGCTATCTTGATGTCAGGTTCAGAAAGCAGTTTTCTTTCGATGAAGATAAGGTGGATATGATAGTTCGTCTTACGTTTGTTGTGGTGGAGGGCTGACACGCACTCCACACCATACCGCCTGTGGAACTACTCTGTAAAATTTTCAAGGACTTCCTGCGGCTCGTATCTTGTATATACTTCGGGCAGGGCGATAATCAATTCCCTTGCTTCAATACATTTGCTCTCTGTACCGCTTCGCTTAAATTCCTGCTGGCTTTCCCTTGCAAGGTTACTCCAAAATTCATTGTCGGCGGTGCGGTAGGTAGCATAGAGGTTTTATAAAATTTGATTTGTTCGGTTAGTATAATATATTTAGTGAAGCACTTTAGCCAATATGGTTAAGGTGCTTTTTTGTGCCTTGAAAGGAGGTGGTTGAAGCATACCACATCGGGGAAAGCCCGATTTAATCATTACAACAGGCATTGCCTGATCATACAGAGTAACTTTTAACAGCCAGTTAGGGATTATCCCTGCTGGCTTATTTTTTTATCTAAAAGGAGAGACACAACATGAGAAAAGAACATATTATTACGACAAACAATAATCAGATGGAGGAGAAAGGCATGAAGAGCAGATTCATTCACTTTAAGAAGAGATTCGTTCCGGCATTATCCGGAGCACTTATGGGAGTAATGCTTATGAGCACTACTTGTTTTGCAGCAGGTGACAGATATCCGGGAAACAATCGCACCGGTATCTTCCGTGGCAGAACCGACGGAGTATCAGTTTGGAGCAGAGGCATTTGAGGCAGCATATCCTAAAATGGATTCTGTCATCAAGCCGGATGAAAAAGACCCTTCCGTTCCTAAGACCGGGAAGGTGAGGTAGAGGCTTATGACGGATAAGGAGAAAAGGTACTGGGCATATTTTCTGAATGTGCATGGAAAGATTGAATACTATGAGCAGTGAAAGAAATGTGTTCATTCCTGTAAGCAGAGCTTTCGAATAACAGGGCTGCTTTGTAAAAAGTGTCAGGAAGCCAAATAGCGAGGGGCGTATCATCAGAAATGGTGGTACGCCTTTTTTTTGGGAATATTCTACCTTTAATCCCTTTGAATGTAATAGTATTGTATATAATCAGTGAACAAATCTTAAAACCAAAATCTTAAAACTATCACAAAAACAGATGCCTTTTTCCAATTTTTTTGGTATAATCATATTATTGACAGCTATGAACACAGTGAAAACAGAGGTGTTCCAATGGGCAATCAGTCAAGCCAGTGGTTTGCTTTATATTATCTGGACAGGCTGGACAGATTTATAAAGGAGAGGCTAAAAGTAAAATACTATGTAAGATACATGGATGACGGAGTGCTCATTCACCACGATAAAGAGTTTCTAAAGAAAGCGTTAGCCAAGACACAAATTTTTCCTATATCACAGGGAGTGGATTTCCTTGGATTTCATTTTTATCTGACAGATACAGGAAAGGTGATTAAAAGACTCCGGACATCAAATTTAAAGCATGGACATACATGGAAATTAAGAAAACATATCTATTCCAATACAATATTTACAAAATCAAAGGAGGATTCAGATGAAAAGATTAAAGCATAATTTAAGGAGGACTTTATGAATATTATCAAACATAAATATGGCAAACGAACGGTATCTCTGCTGCTTGCGGTAATTTTGGTGCTATGCCCTTTGCAGGTTAGGGCGGCAGATAACAAGCCAACCATCGAAATTGGTGACTACATTCAGATGGGTACTTATGGGGGAGTGCCAATTGTGTGGCGTTGTGTAGCGAAGGATAGCAATGGGCCATTGATGCTTTCGGATAGAGTATTGTGTGATTACATGCCCTATGATGCAAAAACCAACAAAAATGCCGAAACAGGCTCGCACCGGCGCAATAGCTGGAGAGATAATTTTGGTTCTAACCACTGGAGAGACAGCAACATACGTTCTTGGCTCAATTCCAACGCTGAAGCAGGAAAAGTGAAATGGCTTTGCGGAAATCCGCCAACAGAGGATTCTGTCTATCCTAAAACGGCAGCATATGACCAAAAGGAGGGCTTCCTTCGCAGCTTTCGTTCGGATGAGCTGGGAGCGATTCGAACGGTGAAGCAGCGTTCTATCGTTTCCCATCCGGAGTATACGGCAGGTTATATCGACGCAGCCGGTGTTGATCTTCCCTATAACACCACAATTGATACGGTAGCGGATGGGTATGACAGTGCCCATTATGAATATATTTGGGATAGAGTTTTTCTGCTGGATGTTCAGCAGCTCAAAACGGTTAATGATAACCTGAACGGCTACCATATCGCAAAAAACAGAAGCGGTGTAGCATGGAACTATTGGCTGCGTACACCGATTACAACCTGTAACCATGATATGCGATTTGTGACCCCTCAAGGGAATATTTTGCGTGACGCACCCTATAAGGGATATTACGGCGTTCGTCCTGCCTTCTATCTGAATACGGAAAATTACACCGTATCATCCGGCACAGGACAGAGCGCACAGGACCCCTATGTTGTTTCCGCACCGGATGCGCCGGATGACAGCATTGGCATATCCGGCGCTGTGCGAGAGGATGTGAATGGTGACTGGAATGTGAACACGGATGAGTATCTACAGCTGGAGATGAGTACCCTCTACACTGAGGATCCTGCATATGCAAATGTAACCGTACCGGTGTATACAATCCAGAAGCCTCGCAGCGATAAGGAGAACATGGTGATTGTGTACTGCGCCGAGGGCTACACCAAAAGCCAGCAAAAGCAGTTTGTCGAGGATGTAAAAAAGCTGTGGGGGGAGGTATTGCAGATAGAGCCATATCGCAGCATGGCGGATCGCTTTAATGTCTATGCACTCTGCACGGCATCGGTGGATGGCTATGGCGGTACCAGCACATTTTTTGCTGCGACCGCCAAAGGAGGAATTTCTACTAACAAAGGGAACTGGCGCAACCATGTTTTGGAGCGCATCATAGGCCCTGCGTTTATCGAGAAGATTCATGACGCACATATTCCTAATGAAACGCATCCAAACGAAAACACGATGGATCATAATTATAGACAGTATGATTATGTGTATGAAAATATCAACCAATTCGTTGTGTTGGCGAATAGCGGTGAGTATTTCGGTGGCTCTCATGATAATAAACAATATGGTATTCACTATATTGTTGCGTCAGCGAGAAACGCATATTCTGCGTTTACCCAGCGGCATGAACTGGGACACGGTCTGTTCCATCTGGGAGATGAATATAATTATAGCACTGTTCCTGTAGATGAGTGGAATTACACTACATCACTGAATATGACTGCAACAAAAGATCCCACGAAAGTGAAGTGGAAGCAGCTGCTTGGCTTCCGTAATACCTATACCTGCCCGCATCTTGACTACTATCCTTATACCTATAATTCCAGCAGGGATTGTCTGATGCGAGAGACCTTTCAGAATGATTTTTGCGATGTGTGCAAGCTACAGGGCATAAAGGTCATGAGTCAGCTCATTACAAATCCCCCTGCGCTTTATGTGGCTGTTCCTGAGGTGAAAAAGTATATCGGCGGTTACAGAAATCCCACAAAAGATCCTTCTGCCTTTGAGGCAGCGAATTCCTCCGCATATGCGAGCTATCAAAATGACAGGAATAGCCGTCTATTAAGCGGCGGCAGTAAAAACAGCTTTGATTATAGCAGCATGAAGGGGCAGCAGGTTGAGCTGCGCACCATTATACAAAATCTTTCGAATACCCAAGCGAAGACTGTGACCCTGCGCCTGTGGGTGGAACATTCCAACGGCGAAAAAGCGGTCACGACAGATGGGGAGCAGGTTTTCACTACGCAGGAGTTTGACATCCCTGTTTGGAAAGAGAAAAGCAAATTCTGGACAAAGGGTGCGTTGGATTACGAGGGCAGCGACTTTAATTCCGGCCTTGTCAACTGCTCTCTGGTTTACACGATTCCGGAGAATGCCATTCTGCAATCCGGCGATACCATCGGCTTTGAGATTGTAGATCATGCGACAGGCGAGGTATTGGCTGATGATGATACGGAGCAGCAGCGTTATGTCAATGTCACCATCCAATATCAGCTGGAGGATGGCACAGATGTTCCAAACACCATGCCGACTACCTTTACTGTTCCGGTAGGCAAAAAGGTTGATTGGCAGCCGCCGCAGGAACTGCACGGCTACACTTTTGTTAAAGCGGAGGGGATGGAAAATGCTGTCCCGAACAGTGGTATGACGATTCGTTATATTTATAAAAGGTCTGAGGAACGCCCCGAGCCGCCGGTGACAAAAAATTATACGGTGCAATACAATTGGGGCTCTGTATTCCCGACAGGCGCAACGCTGCCGCTAAATAGCAGCTCCTATTCGAGTGTGCAACAGGCGAAGGCGGCTGTGGATAAGAAATATACCTCCACAACACGCATTCAGGCACAAAAGGATGGTAAAAACGGCACATGGGCTTTTTCGGGCTGGGATGCCGGCAACCTAAACGGCACAACCGTGGTATTCCGTGGAAGTTGGAGTTTTACGGCGGATACAGCGCCGATAACGCCTCCGAGCGGTACAGCAAGCTACAAGATTACCGCAACGGCAGGTATCGGTGGAACAATCTCTCCCGGTGGCACGACAACGGTATCTGCCGCAGGTCAGCTTACATATACAATCAAGGCGAACGAAGGATATTATATTGCGGACGTAAAGGTGGATGGTTCGGAAGTGACAGCAACCACAAGCTACACCTTTAGTGATGTGAATACTGATCACACCATAGAAGTTACCTTTAAACAGGAAAGCCAGACACCGGATAACACCTATCAGATTATTGATGGAGCAAACAGTAGTTGGACGCATGACAGTGATGGTAATATCACCATCCGGGGTAACGGAGACTTCTCCAAGTTTACCGGAGTTAAGGTGGACGGAAATTTGATAGACAGGAGCAACTACACTGCAAAGGAAGGCTCTACCATTATCACACTGAAAGCTTCCTACCTGAATACACTTTCGGCAGGAACCAATACAGTTGAAATCCTTTGGACGGATGGTTCTGCAAGCACCACATTTACCATCAAAGCAAATACCTCTGATAACAGTAATAACAACCAGAATGACAATAACAATAGCGATTCCTCTGATGACAAGCCATCGAGTGGAACTGATAAGAAGGATGTGACTGCACCTAAAACCGGGGACAACACACCGAGTGTATGGCTGTTTATACTATTAATTCTTTCCGGAACGGGATTGATTATTACTGTAAAGAAACGCAGAGAAAATTTGAATTCATAGAAACGATAGTTAAAAAATGAAACGAGAAAATAACCATGGAGAAGGCGGGCATGTATGTCCGTCTTTTTTTCAAAGAAAACACAACAGGGAGTGTACGCTGCGGAAGAGGTGAAAGAAAAGACACAGACGGAATCAAAGCAGAAGGCGTGTATGGGAATGGAAATGGAAATTTCTTCTCAATCAGGTAAATCCTAAAAATGCAATGCGCTCATTTGGAACATTTGTTTCTAAGATTGATTGGTCGAAGTCAGATTCCTTAAGAGAACTGTTTAGACCATTTGAGCATCTTGGGACAGAAAAGATATATGCTTTATAGACATAAAAAGCAAGATTGAATAGCAACCCTCCCAAAGTTGCGCATTTGCAACCAATGTTTTCTTTACTTTCAGCCACCTGTCGGTATAATTTTGGGTATAAATTGAATTGGAGGTATTTATTTTGATAGGTGACAATATTAAGTTTTACAGAAAAAAGAATCAGCTTACACAGGATGACATTGCTGAGGCATGTAATGTGACAAGACAGGCGGTGTCGAAATGGGAGAACGGTGAGAGCCTTCCGACGGTCGACAATCTGTATGCCTTGAGCAGGTTGTTGCACACATCGGTAGATGACATACTGATAGGCGAGAAAGAGAGGGACGATGAGCCCTCTCTTTCTTTTTCCTTTTATATTTTCTTTGGTTTTCTTGTCCTTCTGAATGTCCATTTTATATCCTCAATTTCCTCGCCTGTGGCAGAAATCGGAGTGTCATTAACCATTACGGAAAGACAGTAAATGGCTGATTTTTTTTAGACATTGACGGAGTGCTCAATTCAAGTAAAATAATAGATAGGAATTTTGATTATCCGGAGCTTGTAATGTCAAAGTAAATGCTATAGAATATTTTTATATCAAATTAAACACAAATGAGGAGATTTAAAGTTATGAAACAGAAATTGAGAAACCTTTCAGCACCGGCAAATATAATATTTGCCATTCTTGCAGTCTTTATTTTCATTGCACCCTTACAGTGGAGCGGAAAAGTTTTGGGACTGATTCCTGGCATGGAAAAGGCGGATGATTATCTGCTGCAGGCTATTGTGGAGACAGTTGTTTTAGTTATTTTTCTTGGCATCACATATATATTTGGGCTGTGGGATATTTTTAAGGAAAATGCAGCAGGATGGACAAGAAGCTTATACACAGGCGGTTTTTTCATAGTGTACTGTTTGTATGCTGTTGTTTCAGGCATTTATTTGTGCTTTTTGGGTGAGCATGGTGATGTGAAGGCATTTTACAACATCATCTTTTTCTTTATTGCGGTCTGCCTTGTAGGGCTCGTTGAGGAGCTGGTGTTCAGAGGAGTGGTGTTTAATCTGCTGCTGAGAGCTTTTCCAAAGACGAAAGGTGGAATCACAGGAGCCGTAGTTTTGGGAGGCGTACTGTTTGGATTGATGCATTTTTCCAATATGGGCGCAGGGGTTAAGTTCAGCAGTTGTCTGATACAGGTTATTTCAGCAGGTCTCATGGGTGTGCTGTTTTGCATGATATACGCGTCTACACGCAATTTCTGGATGCTTGCCATTTTCCATACTGTTGTAGATATGGGAGGGCTTTTATCATCGGGAATATTTGAGGGAGGCGGAGTGGCCGACAGGATTAATGAGTTTTCGGCAATGAACTGTATTGCATTTGTCGTGCTCGGTATTCCTATGCTTGTTATGCTGCGTAAGTCAAGGCGTATCCGTCTTGAGATGCTTTACAACAATGTGACCATCATAGATGACGAGAGGGAGGGCGCTAAGCTTGCAGTGGTTTCACTGGTGCTTGGTATTTGCAGTATTATTTTCTCGTTTTTTGGATATCTGATGGGACTTGGAATTGTCGGCATGCTTGCTTCCAAAATGTCAAAAAGGGCAAAGCAGTATAACAATGCAATAGCAACTGCCGGTATGATTACATCAATAATAGGATTTGTACTGTCGGTAATCTGCACGATTGGCATGATGGTGCTGTTTGCAAGTGGCATTTATGACAGACTTGTTAATATGACTATGTAAATTAAAGTAACTGATTTAACAATATGGTAAAAATACCATATAATATTTTGTGAGAACAATGGAGAAGAGTTATGGGATTTTTGAATTGCGAGCTAAGGTAGGAACAGATATTTCGAGAGTATTATATTTTTTCTATTATGAAGGAAGAATAGTATTGACACATGGATTCATTAAAAAAACTCAGAGGACACCGGCTGGTGAAATTGAAAAGGCTAAGAAATATATAAGAGATTATATAGAAAGGCATGGTAAATAATATGAGATATGACGATTATTTACAGGAGCAGCTTAAAAATCCTGACGTAAAAAAAGAGTGGGACGATCTTCAGCCTGAGATGGATGTTATAAGGGCTATGATAGATGCGCGCATTAAAAATAATTTGACTCAAAAAGAGCTTGCGGCACGTACAGGCATTGATCAGGCGGATATTAGTAAGCTTGAGAATGGAACGAGAAATCCATCTTTGAAACTTTTAAAGAGGCTTGCGCATGGAATGGGGATGCAGTTGAAAATTGAATTTGTACCAATGCAGCCGTTAAAAAAATAAAATTGAACGGATGCTGCAATAATACGAAGCAGACCTTTGAATGTGGCATAAAGTCTACATTCAAGGGTCATTTTTTAAGGAGAAACCATGAATATTTTACTGACAGCAATAAATGCAAAATACATACATTCAAACCTCGCAGTTTACTCACTGCGCGCCTGTGCCGGGGAGTACAGGGATGCTGTCGAGCTTGCGGAATACACGATAAACAATCAAAAGGATTACATTCTTGAGGAGCTTTACAAGAGAAAGCCCGACGTACTTTGTTTTTCGTGCTATATATGGAATATTGATTATGTGACTGATATTGCACGCGAGTATAAAAAGCTTTGTCCGTCAGTGCCGATATGGGTTGGAGGCCCTGAGGTGTCTTACGAGGTGGAGGCATTTTTGCAGGAAAATCCATACATAGATGGTGTGATGATTGGCGAGGGTGAGGATACCTTTAGAGAGCTGTGCAGTTACTATGCTGATCAAAAAAGGCTGATTGATATTGCAGGCATTGCCTTCAGAAAAAACAGCACAGGTAATAGTACAAGTGTGAACAACATAGGAGGCAATAAAGCCGGTGAAATAGTATTCACAAGTCCACGCCCAATCAAAAACATGAGTGAAATCCCATTCTGCTATGATACGCTTGATGATTTTTCAAACCGCATCATCTACTACGAGAGCAGCAGGGGATGCCCGTTTTCGTGTAGCTATTGCCTGTCATCGGTGGATAAGACACTGCGTTTCAGGGATACTGAGATTGTCAAAAAGGAGCTTAAGTTTTTCATAGACCAGAAGGTGCCTCAGATTAAGTTTGTGGACAGAACCTTCAACTGCAATCATGCTCATGCCATGGAGCTGTGGCGCTTTATAAAGGCGAATGACAATGGTGTGACAAACTTTCACTTTGAGATATCGGCGGATCTGCTGAATCAGGAGGAGCTTGAGTTGATTTCTGATATGAGGCCGGGGCTGATACAGCTTGAAATCGGTGTGCAGTCCACCAATGAGGTCACGATTAAGGAGATTCACAGGACTATGAAGCTTGAGAGGCTTAAGGAGGTTGTGAGGCTCATTCAAAGCGGCAACAATATCCATGAGCATCTGGATTTGATTGCAGGGCTGCCATACGAGGACTATGACAGCTTTGGGCGTTCCTTTGATGAGATTTATGAGCTTAAGCCAAACCAGCTGCAGCTGGGATTTTTAAAGGTGCTCAAGGGTTCGTATATGTTTGAGCATGCCGCGGAATATGGTATTGTGTACCATGACAAGCCACCGTATGAGGTTATGTCCACAAAATGGCTTTCGTTTGATGATGTGATAAAAATAAAGCGCGTCGAGGAGATGCTTGAGGTTTATTACAACAGCGGACAGTTTGAGATTACGATGAAGCTTATGGAGTGTATCTTTGACAGTGCGTTTGAGTTTTTTCAGGAGCTTGGAGATTTTTATGAGGCAAACGGCTATTTTGGAATGAGCCATTCGCGCATCAGAAGGTGCGAGATACTGCTTGAATTTCTGGCTTTATACCTGCATGGCTGTGACAGCGATGATATGGCTTCTGTGGGATTATCCGGAAATGCCGGAGATAGAGATAATACTGATTTCGACGAAAATGCCGGAGATAGAGATAATACTGATTTTGATGAAAATGCGCAGATTTACAGCATGATTCAGGAGTCACTCATCTTTGATTTGTATTATCGTGAGAACTGCAAGAGCCGCCCGGTGTGGGCCACAGATATAGGAAGCTTCAAGCACATGACACATGCATACTGTAAGAATGGAAAGCTGTCGCATGTGGAGCCGTTCCACTATATTTTTCCGGACAAGCACACGCGAAAGCTGGATGAGCTGCCAAAGTATCATAAGGAGCCGGTGTGGGCGCTTTTCCACTACGACATGAGAGACCCGCTTGACCACCAGGCGCTGGTGGAGTATGTAGAATAACGGTAAAGCGATATGAATATAGCGGTAAAAGCCGGGAAGGTTTACGGACTAAGAAAAATGAGCAACATAGATAATATAAAAAATTACACGGTGATTGACCTTGAAATGACAGGTCTTTCAGCTAAAAATGACAAGATAATAGAGATAGGTGCGGCACGTGTGAGGGGCGGCGAGATAGTGGATACGATATCCACACTGGTAAATCCGAAGCAGCATATTCCACAACGTGTGCAGGAATTAACGGGAATTACCGACAGTGATGTGGAAAACGCGGCAGATATGGACGTGGCTGTGGATAACCTGCTTAATTTTATCGGGGATGATATCATACTCGGACAGAATGTGACCTTTGATTACAGCTTTTTAAAGCAGTGGGCGGTAAATCACAAGAGAACCCTCTCGCTGAATGCATATGATACTCTGAAAATAGCCAGAAAATGTCTGCCTGCTGAGCAGTCAAAGAAGCTGGAGGATTTGTGTGAGTATTTTGGTGTGAGCAGGGAAAATGCCCACAGGGCGCTCGATGATGCGATAGAGACAAAGCAGATATTTGAAAAGCTGCTTGTACTGATGGATGAAAAGGGAGAGACGGTGGAGTCAAAGCCACTTGTATACAAGGCAAAAAAACAGACACCCGCCACAGCACATCAGGTCAGACAGCTAAAGGAGCTGATGGCTGAGTATGGAATAGCAGATGTCATATCGTGGGACAACCTGACCAGAAGTCAGGCCTCAAGGCTGTACGATGAATATCGTAGCAGATATAATTAATTACCGGCCGAGGCGGTATCAGCCTGTAGGCTCTCAAGCATAGAAACGATTCCATCCCTTGAAAGAGAATTGAGCTGCTTTGCTTTCTCGATAAGCTCTGCAAGCCTGTCAGCTTTTGACATGCTGATGAAGGCGTTGGCTAACAGACTGTATACGTTCTTTGAATCGGCACCCTGCTCCACTGCAAGCTCAAGCAGTTCATTGCCTAGCGATTCATAGCCTGCTTCCTTAAGCCTATTGTAATAGTCCGGCAGCATTGAAACAAATTTTGTGAAATTATCGTCATATTCAGACAGCTTTTTAAAATTGAGAATGCCATATTTAAGCTTTAAATCAGTGTTTGTCATTCCGGTGAGATTGACAAGGGTTTTATCCCTTAAATCATTTATTTTATCATTATTTAATGGAAAAAACTTTTCCGGTATGGTAATATAACACAGGTCAGTGGTATCTCCGCGGAGGGTTGAGTTGGCCTTACGCTCCTTTTCCCAGAACTCCTCGGTGACCTTTGCCTGGGCAGAATCAGCTCTCTTTATGGCAAAAGTAATCACTGCAATAAATAAAATGAATAAAATTAGACAAATTGGAATCATATGTTGGAAAATCCTTTCTCATATATGAAAATAGTATAACTCATTTTTGAACAGAGGTGAATAGTATGTACGATTTTAATAAAAAAAGAAATCAGAAGGTGGTTGCTATAGTGATAATAGTGGTTATAGCGGCGATGCTTGTGACAACATTTGTGTCAAGTCTTGTATAGCTTTTCTTGAAATATGGAAAAAATATGATAATATGATATAAAATGCAGTTCAGTTAAGCGATGACAGGGGCGCTTTTAACAGCCTCAGGAAAAGGAAGCGGAAATGAAGATTAATAAAAAAGCATTATTACTGGGTACAATGGCATTTGTGCTTGTGGCAGCATCAGGCATGGTAAGTGCATATGCAAGCGGTTCGTCAGGCACAAAGAAGGCAAAGGTACAGACAATTACAGAGGGTGTGTGCATTGGCAGTGTGGATGTAGGCGGTATGACAAAGGAAGAAGCAAAAAAAGCAGTTGATGCCTATGTTGACAGCATAAAGGATACATCCTTTTCATTAAAGGGTGCAAATAGTTCATTTGATGCAACAGCACAGGAAATGTCTGTTTCGGCGGACACTGATGCAGCGGCGGACGAGGCTCTTTCAGTGTGCCATGAGGGTAGCCTGATTGACAGATTTGTGGAGTCAGAGGAGCTCAAAAAGGGCAATGTTGCCGTCAATATGTATCTGTCGGTTGATAAACAAAAGACCGCAAATATGATTTATGACAAGAGCGACGAGCTCAATATAAAGGCAGTTGACAATTCGCTGCAGAGAAACGGTGACAGCTTCGATTTTGTCCCGGGACAGGAAGGCAAAGAGGTTGATGTGGTAAAATCTGTCTATGCAATAAATGATTTTTTGCAGAATAGCTGGGATGGTTCGGCGAATGAGATAGAGCTGGTCACAAATACGGTTCAGCCGAGGGGCTCAAAGGAGGAGCTCTCAAAGATTAAGGATAATCTGGGAGGCTTTTCTACAGATTTCAGCAGCTCGGCAGCAGGGCGTGCAGCCAATGTAAAGAACGCGTGCAGCCTGATAAACGGCAGTGTCATATATCCGGGTGAGCAGTTCTCGGTTTACGAGGCTATCAGCCCTATCACAACTGACAACGGCTATCAGATAGCAGGCGCATACGAGAACGGTCAGGTAGTGGACTCGGTAGGCGGAGGTGTGTGTCAGGTTGCGACCACTCTCTACAATGCGGTTATAAGGGCTGAGCTTGACATAGTGCAGCGCTACAATCATTCCATGATAGTAAGCTATGTAAAGCCATCTGACGATGCGGCAATTGCAGGAACCTACAAGGATCTTAAGTTTAAAAATAATCTGGACAATCCGGTGTATATAGAGGGCTATTGCAGTGGTGGAGTCATCACCTTCAATGTGTACGGAGTGGAGACGAGACCGGCAAACAGGGAAATTTCCTTCAGGAGTGAGACACTTTCCGAGGAGGATCCGGTCACGCAGTTTAAGTTTGATGCAGGTCAGCCGGTCGGTTATTTCAACACCGAGCAGTCTGCGCACAAGGGAGTGACCGCAAGGCTATGGAAGACGGTCACAGTTGATGGAACAGTGCAGAGCGATGAGGTATTCAACAACAGCAAGTACAAGTCATCACCAAAAATCGTGACGGTTGGTACGGCAGGAGCATCAGCGGAGGTTGTTGCGCAGCTTCAGGCGGCGGCAGCGGCTAATGATGAGGGCTCGGTTAAATCCATTGCTGCGTCTGCGGCAGCAGCGGTTCAGGCAGCACAGACTCAGACACAGGACCCAAATGCGGCAGGGCAGACACCGGGCGCGCA